>Ga0160505_100027_pt1 | contig 135246 bp, 78 predicted proteins | sample DIDeMG_FD_108225 | JGI IMG/M metagenome (GOLD analysis project Ga0160505, IMG submission 108225) | Enriched chicken feces microbial communities from UW Madison campus, WI, USA - DID2874_E49_Stillage MG | ecosystem: Host-associated > Birds > Digestive system > Large intestine > Fecal ... | reverse complement strand
TAAATTGAAAAAAAAATAAAATATTTTACTGTTTTTTTTTAATAATTTTCAAAAAAAAAAAAAACAAAATTAGTTTGTCTTTTCGTTTTTTTTTTTTTTTTGTCTTTTCAGTAAATTGAGGAATTCATTGAATTTCTCTTTCTATTCTTTTGTTATGTTCTAGTCTCCCCAGCCGTTGAAACTGTGTAAGATAAATCTTTATCCAAAACGAGAATTTAAGGATGATTTGGTGATGTTTAATTGTAACTACCTATATGGTGGTAAATTGCTTCAATTGTTATGTATCTAGAAGTAGTGGTCTGGGGAGTTGGTGGTGGCATATATCTAATCATGTGTGAGTTTCTTGTCATTCAAGCAAATGTAATTAAAGTTGTATGTCTTCACTGTACCAATGTAACTTCTCTGTTCTTCCAATTGAAATTTGATCTTGGTAGAACTGAATGACCAAAGTATTAACTACTCTCCTCATGCTCTGGCTAACCTTTAGGTTTAATAGCTACCAGGGAACACACACCAAGTAAATAATTATCTTGATATGTGCATCAAATTGCCAATAGTCAGTCCTCTCCAACTGAGGAGGCTTGCTAGGCCAAAAAGATTCACTGGATACTACGTCAATATCTAATAGCTCATTTATCTTCTTTCGCCTGAGGCGATTTAATTTTTTCTATTGCTCTGTACTCAGTATCTGACCTGTTCCTCAACTCTAATCATCAAACTTAATCTTCTTAGCAGTCTTGCCCATGTCAACATCCTTGAAAAATGCTCCGTACGCAGAATGCGTCTTCTTCTTGGTGTGTCCACCAAACTTGAGCAACTCATCAGGAACTGGCTGATTGGCTCCACGCAAAATGTTCATCAATGCTCCACTAAGATGCTTCTCATGCTCGGTGAAAAGAGTGTGGGCAGTTCCTGTTTGTCCAGCTCTTCCGGTTCTTCCAATTCTGTGAACGTAATCCTCAGCAGTCAATGGGAAAGTCAAGTTGATGACAACCCTCACGTTAGGAATGTCAAGACCTCTGGCAGCAACATCAGTTGCCAACATCAAGTTACATTCACCCAGCTTGAACTGCGACAAGGCATGGGTTCTCTGTTGTTGAGACAAGTCTCCATGGATGGCAGCCACAGAGTATCCGTTTCTTTGCAAGAGTCCCTCGACCCTCAGTGCTTCCTTCTTGTACAATGCAAAAATGAGCACCTTATCGTTCTTATGAGCTCCAGATTGGTACTTTCTGAGTAATTGCAACAACTTCTTCTCCTTTTCACGTGGGTCAATCACCTCCACAATCTGGGTAATTCTCTTGTTAGCGGCAAGCTCGTCACGCTCTCCAATGGTGACTTTGACTGGGCTGCACATGAATACAGATGCAAGGTCTCTGACCTCCTTGGGCCAGGTGGCTGTGAACATCAAAGTCTGTCTGTCTGTCTTGTTGGGGGTGTGGCCAATAATTTGCTTGATGTGCTCCTCAAATCCCTTGTCCAACATTCTGTCTGCTTCGTCAAGAACAAGGTAGTCCACAGTAGACAAATCAACTAAGCCGTCTTCCAACAAGTCGACCAAACGACCAGGGGTAGCCACAGCAATGCTGGCAGTCTTCAACTTCTCGATCTGGTCGATTTTGCTGACTCCTCCGTAGATGGCCACACTGGAGATAGGCGTGTTCTTAGTCAATTCCTCCAAGTTGTCGTAGATCTGCAACGCCAACTCACGAGTAGGCGAAAGACAGAGCACCTTCAAGCCTTTTTTGTTTTCCTTCAAGATGCTGTTGACGGCAGGAACTCCGAAAGCAAAAGTTTTTCCGGAACCGGTTTCAGCGACACCGATAACGTCCTTATGACTGAGCAAGTATGGCCACGAGGCAGCCTGAATAGGCGTGGGCTTAGGGAACTTGGAGATGGCCTTTTGCACCTCAGGAACAAAGTTCACGTGGTCGAAAGACAACAAAGGTCTGATAGTCAAGTTGTGAGGGTCTTCAATGGCGATTTCGTTGGCGGTCAAGAAATCCTTGACTTCGGACTCTGGAGCATCGGTTAAACGTTGCGATTGGACGTAAGGTTCAGCTTTGAGGTTAGATTGTTCGACTTTCTCGACCTTGACTGGCTTATCAGACTTTTCCTTCTTCTCCTTCTTGTCAGATTTCTCCTTCTTTTCCTTCTTTTCCTTCTTGTCCTTCTTCTCCTTCTTTTCTTCCTTTTCTTCCTTTTCTTCCTTTTCTTCCTTTTCTTCCTTTTCTTCCTTCTTGTCCTTCTTGTCCTTCTTGTCCTTCTTGTCCTTCTTGTCCTTCTTGTCCTTCTTGTCCTTCTTAGATCTCTTCTCTACTGCGTCGACATCGTCGAGCTTTCTCTTTTTATCTTCTTTACCCATCGTATAGTTAGTTAGAAATCTCTGCGAGCCGCACGATGACTATGGTTGCAAATGGGAGGTATGGGTGTAATGCCTGACCCTACTACTATCATATTAAAAATTAATCACATTTTCTCAAATTAGCCCCTAAATACTTAAATAATATATTACCTTTGCATCATGTATCTTCCATCATCCATTCGAAAGCATCTCAACTTCTCAATGTGGATCCAAATCCTTTCTGCGACCCTCGTCAAGATCAATCTCTTCCAACCTTATCCATTTCGTCCGATTCACCAACTTAAGAAATCCGAATAGAACAAAGAAAAACGGAAGAAGAATGTAAGCGTCCACAAAATCCTTGGCAGAGAATGGCTTGAAGGTCGACCATCCTTGGATCAAGGCAAGAAACACATTAATGACGATACCAAAAATTGGCAAGTATGGATACCACAATCCCTTGTATGGGAGGGAACTCACCGACCGACCGTGGAACCTCCAGGCTTGTCTGAACCGGATATGGTACACGTTGATGGCACCCCACACAATGAAGACGGCCACTCCAGACAAGTTCACAATGTATTGATAAGCATTGGCAGCACCTGTGCTGATATTCATGAGTGAAAGAAGTCCAAACGCATTGAAGAGAATCACAGCCAAGTATGGAACTCCCTGCTTGTTGACTTTATTAAGGAATCGAGGCGCAGAACCCTCGTTTGCCAAGTGCACGATGGTTCGAGATCCAATGTAGATAGAACTGTTGATAGCAGATACACATGTCAAAAGAATGAACGCATTGATCAAATGGGCACCACCCTCCCAGCCTGCATTCTTAATAGCCACTGTCATAGGGGATTTCAATGTCTTGTTGCCTTCTGTCAAGTCGTCCGAGTTGTATGGGACAGTCAAACCGTAGAAAAGCGCAAGACCCATGTAAATGAACAAAATACGGATAAAGGTCTGTCTAACAGCGGTTGGAATGGCCTTCGATGGGTTTCTAGTCTCACTGGCAGCAATGGCGACAGATTCTGTGCCCGAATAAAATGTTGAAGCAAACACGAATGTGCTGACCACAGACTTGAAGCCATTAGCCAACATACCAGGGTCATTCCAGTAATGAAAACCAAAAGCTTTCTGTCCCTTGATACCACCAGACACATACACAATGGAGAAGATGTAGAAAGCCAAAATTCCCACGATCTTCATCAATGCGAGCCAGTACTCAGCTTCACCAAATGTCGCAACACCCAAAAACTGGAATGCCAAAAACGCTCCCCAAAAGATCAACACATAGCCATACAAAGGCACTTGAGGCCCCCAAAATCTCATAATCGCAGCCACGGTGTTGTACTCGTTGGCCAAAACAGCAATCCAGATGATAGCATAGTTCCAGCCTACAGTACCTCCGAGAGCACGGTCAAACAATCTGTTTCCAAGGGTGGAGAATACGCTTCCCAGCGGATAAAGCGTAGCCAACTCTCCCAAACTCTGAATCATAGAGAAAGCAATCAAGCCAATAATTCCAAAACCTAAGATTAAACTCAAAGGACCATTAGAAACAGGCAAAGCAGCACCCACCAAAATACCAGGACCAATAATTCCTGCCAAAGCAAGCAAGGAGATGTGACGATCCTTCAAGCCTCTCTTTAATTCCAACTTGTTGTCTTCATGTTCTACAAAATCTGAATCATCCAGGTTTATCACGTAATGGTCATCACCAAGCGAGGTGGATTTGAAGTCGTCTGACTCCTGTGATCTGAAGAACGGAGCCATTGAAGCGTTTGCAAAAAGAAAAGCTGGGGGATGGGGCGCTATTTATGCCCTAACCCTCTGCTATGCATAACGGTAAAGCAAGGTTCCTTTGTTCCATACCGGATGAAAGGTTGGGAGCATAAGACAAGAAACGGTAATGCCAGAAAATAATACATGAAAACGAAGAACGAGATGATTACCAAGTTAGGGCTTTCAATTGTGATAGGGTTAAATTTGCAACAGTTCAAATCAGCTTGCAAAAACAATAACTTGAGTTTTCGCCAACTGCTATATTTGCAAAGAAAATACTTGTTACTTCCCGTTCATTTCATAGTCATCACGACTATTTCGTCCGGGCAAACAGAATCACACGTGACTAGGCTCCACAGTATGACAATGAAGTAGGAAGTATTATCTAGTATGATAGAAGTGTTAACCAAGAAAAACTATCAAGTATAAGCCTTACTAGGTATGGTATAATGTAGGGGCGGCCACTCGACTCCACAGAAAAACGGCAAAGTCTTCTAGAACAACCAATCCCCACGATCCTGCCAAAAGACAAGGCGAGGTTACAAAATTCGCCAGGGCCGTTGACAGGCTTATTCTTCTCCATCACCAGAACCTATAATCCAATGAGGATGGATTCAGGGCAGAAATAGGAGTGTTTTCTACAAGGTAGGTAAGAACTATGTTTATTGCTGAGGTTGAAAGCTGAGGAAAAACTTCGCATATATATATATATCGCCAAGAGGTTACCCGGACCAGCTATGGTATACATCCACTAATAGGCGTACCGGTAACTTCACAAATAAAGACATAGAATAAATTGCAACTTTGTTGTACCAGGGTGTGAAGAGTCTTTTCGAAGATTTCCAAATTTCCTTTCTGTAGCAACAAATTTCCCAAATCCAATCCGTCTAAATCCAAACTCTACAATCACTAGTATCTTATCCGTGTACTTTTCATACGAAAGAATGTTAATAGTTATGTAATAGTCAGTTATGCCTCCGGTCTCAAATCGGCCCTTCTAGGTGCCTCCAACGGGTGTAACTGCGCTAAGTAGGTGATGGCCCACATCAAATAGCACATGGTCAAGCCCAATATCACCGAGGATCTGAACACAGTACGGTTCTCTTTAGGAGCAAAGTTCCATGCCAACACCGAGAGTGCCACGGTGATTAGCAACACAAGAAGTACGGTGTAGCTGGAGGTTAGTACGTGATAATTAGACGATAACAATTGGAAGACGACAACCCTGAACTTCCAGAATAGGAGATGGAGGTCCGAGAATTATGCTGCCAGCTGTGTGAGTCTGGTGACTAGATGGATAACATACCCGCTCATATTGAAGGAAGAAGTCTATGATGTTTAAGGACTTCTCCGAATTGATAATGAGATTGAGTGTCGGAGATAACACCCGTACACCACGATAATGGGAAGGCAATATTATTGTGAATGCAACAAATGACAGAAGAATCTTGATTTCAAATCATTTATATTCTGTCTTTTTAATGTCTGGTCTATGAGCTTTCACTCGAATGTCTTAAGTTAAATTTATTCATTTTCTGACTATCAAATTGATGATTATCAGTTTATGACCTGTATACATATTCCGCCCATATCAAACTGAAGCCACTAACCACCATTTAAAATCCACATTCAGAACACGATCTAAATGGCCAGCATCTCGAAAAAGGTGGCGAATTGGCTTTATTCGGTTCTTCAGCCCCAATATCTCCACAAAGAATTGGCATTCAACGATATTTACAGGTTTCTTTCCGTGTACTTGAGTCAAGGTTTCAAGATCAGAACTGCCGTATATACTTCTCAGCAAGGCAACTCCAACCTCCTTGTAAATTTATATGGATCATTAAATTGCAAGAATATTGAGGTTCCTTTGAATATTTGGGTGCCGCTAAATTATCCGTTTGCTGACAATTCAGTGGCAGAACCCAATGGTGTCCCAATAGTTTACGTGGTTGCTACTCCAGACATGTTGATCCGGCCAGGAAACAACGTCGACTTGCAGGGCCGCTTTTACCATCCTTATCTCTCGCTGTGGCACCTGGAACTTCTTCCTGGCAGCTCTAATGCCGAGTATAATTTGTTGAACTTGATGAGTTGTTTAATCACAACATTCAACAAGGATTCTCCATTGCAACATCCTCCAGTGACTTCGGGCCCAGAGCTTCCGCCCAAACCAGCAGCATTGTCACCTAATAATACAGGATTTCTTCGGCGGGAGACTAATGGGCCGCCACTCCCTCAAAAACCGGGATCGACAGCCAATGATGGAGTGCCTTTGAAGTACAGATCTCCACTTCCACTTCCATCACAAAACACCGGAAATAGCGACTATGCCAATCGCCGAGTGGAGAATATTGTTCCTGGATTCACGCCCACACAGCAGTCGCCATATCGTTCAGACACTCAATTGATACGTTCAGAAAGTCAGATCCAAATGGGCCATACGGGCCAAAATAGACTAGGTCAGACTCGGCCGGAGTACCAACTGCCTCCACACTCACTTACAACGTCGCCACCGCATTCGTTTGTCAACTATTCATCTGTTTCTCCTGGCCATGGAAGACCAAGTGATGTTAAAACACCAACCCCAACACCAAGGGTAGGAGTATCGGAAATAGAAGATCTCATGGATAAAGTCACATTGGACGACGGCGCTAGCACCATCCCTAGGGAGATACTTGAGCAGATTTCAGCGCATATCAACAGCTTTCTTTCGCTGGAGACTCCAGACAACGCCAACAGCATAATTGGCAAGATTAACGAGAATTCCCACCGCATACAAGCTCTCTACTCGCAGCTTGAACATCATAATAAGCAAGCAGCAGCTAATAAGGAGAACCTTGATAAGCACATCAAGTACCTTCAGGGACAGGTATCGGGAATTCAAAAACTCAATAGTGAGTTGGCTGCCTTGGACAAAATGAACACCTCCAGCGTCGATGAAATCTACACCCTGACTACAGGACAAAAATTGAATCTAGAGGATATCATCACTCCAGATCTGAAGCTCGTACACCAATTGTATGATGTCACAGCAGATATCAAGGCATGTAAGGATACATTGAAGCTATTGGGCAGTGGGCTTAAAGGTGAGGAGGAGATGATCAATGATGGAAATTTGGACACATGTGTGAAAGCTGCACGAGGGCTCGGACGAGAATTATTCTGGCTCGAGGTTACCAAGCAACAGATCGCAAAGACCATGGGGCTATCTACATAGGGTATTCTAGGGTAAGTTTCGATTGGAATTGACTTGAGTAGGAAACCTATTGAAAGGTTTGGGTGTGCATACAATTTACATAATAATATTTCAACCATCAATTAAATTGCCCAATTAAAGTAAAAAAAGATCGGGGGAAAAAATATCAGTCACCATTAAATAGCCATCATTACAACTTCTGAAAATTTCAATGTTTCCACCTTACGGCTACACTGTTTTTACTTACCCCCTCCCATAAAACACACCCCAACTACTCCTTCCTATTTGGGAAAGTCCCATAGTTAAGGTGAGCGCCGCACGATGCTCACCAAAAGCCAGAAAAAATTCATACAAAACTTTTTCTATAAACCACAATGTCTGAGGAATACATGATCAAGCCCGAGAACGTGGCTCCTTCCAAGGATACCTCGGAATGGCCACTCTTGTTGAAAAACTACGACAAATTGTTGGTTCGTCTGGGCCACTACACCCCAATTCCTGCTGGTGCTTCTCCATTGAAGAGAGACTTGAAGTCCTACATCTCTTCTGGTGTTATTAACTTGGATAAGCCATCCAACCCATCGTCGCACGAAGTTGTGGCATGGATCAAGAGAATCTTGCGTGTGGAAAAGACCGGTCACTCCGGTACTTTGGACCCTAAGGTCACTGGATGTTTGATTGTCTGTGTCGACAGAGCCACTAGATTGGTTAAGTCGCAGCAGGGCGCTGGTAAGGAGTATGTGTGTATTGTTAGATTGCACGAGGAGTTGGATGATGCTAAGGAGATGGGCCGTGCTTTGGAGAACTTGACTGGTGCTTTGTTCCAGAGACCTCCATTGATTTCCGCTGTCAAGAGACAGTTGAGAGTTCGTACCATTTACGACTCCAACTTGATTGAGTTCGACAACAAGAGAGGTCTCGGAGTGTTCTGGGCCTCTTGTGAAGCCGGTACCTACATGAGAACCTTGTGTGTTCACCTTGGTATGTTGCTTGGAGTTGGAGGACACATGCAAGAATTGCGTCGTGTTAGATCGGGAGCTATGGGTGAGAACGACAACATGGTCACCTTGCACGACGTCATGGACGCCCAGTACGTCTACGACAACACCAGAGACGAGTCTTACTTGAGAAAGATCATCCAGCCTTTGGAGACTTTGCTTGTAGGCTACAAGAGAATTGTGGTCAAGGACTCTGCTGTCAACTCTGTCTGTTACGGAGCCAAGTTGATGATTCCAGGTTTGTTGAGATACGAGGAGGGCATCGAGTTGTACGACGAGGTTGTGTTGATGACCACCAAGGGTGAGGCTATTGCCATTGGTATTGCTCAGATGACCACTGTTGACTTGCAGTCGTGTGACCATGGTGTGGTTGCCAAGGTCAAGAGATGCATCATGGAGAGAGACACCTACCCAAGAAGATGGGGTTTGGGTCCTGTTGCTCAGAAGAAGAAGCAGATGAAGGCTGATGGTAAGTTGGACAAGTACGGTAGAGTCAACGACAACACCCCAGAGTCCTGGAAGCTGGAATACAAGGACCACGCTGACGAGCCAGCCCCTGCTGTTCCTGACTCCAAGTTGGTTGCTCCAGAGATTCAGTTGCCAAAGAAATCCGAGGAGAAATCCGAGGAGACTGAGGTGACCGAGAAGAAGGAGAAGAAGGAAAAGAAGGAGAAGAAGGACAAGAAGGAAAAGAAGGAGAAGAAAGAGAAGAAAGAGAAGAAGAGAAAGGCTGACGACGGGGAAGAGTCAGAAAAGAAGAAGAAGAAGAAGTCTAAGGACTAACCAGCATTATTATTTCCCCTTTGTACATTGCTTTAAAGAACCATCGAAAATGCTTAACTTGTAGACGTGAGTAAGGAACTGGACTTGTAGTAGCTGTGATTAATCTATAAGGATAGTATGAGCTGATTGAAATTATGCTGATGTGCTGGAATTAATGTTGACTTTAAAGCCAAATTGAAGTCTCGCAAGTTTATCCTGGACGCTGTGCTCTAAAGCCTGAACTTTCATTTGCAACAACTTTCGCTCTTCCAAATCATCCATTTCTGACTTTTTGCTTATGGCCTCTCTCAAAAGAAGAATCATCAAGATTTTGGAATTGTCGTCCTGGTCGGAAATCCTGCCGAGACACAGAGAGAGGAGCTCTTTTCGGTGTTCAAGATTCAATGACATATTGTAGAGGACAAATGTACCCAAAACAGATATCAATTCTCTTGGAGGAGATTCTTTGAGTAGATCTTCAAATTCAGTCATCATTGTGGAGTCACGGTGGCTGGAGTTATTAGTGAAACCTTGTTGAAGGTAAATGCAAGTTAGCACCTTGAAGGAGAGTTTAAACATCAAGTTGAAGCTCGCAAAACTCTTGAAAGATGAAGTTTTGGTGCTCGTGTCAAGGGCTTGGGAAAGGTCTTGGTATAAATCTCCCAATTGATTTCGACTGAAGCCCAAGTTTGATTTTGTTTGAGGTTTCTCAGAGTCCGACCATGAGTGAATTTCGTATTCTGTGATTTGAAGCAAGTGAAGTGTGGCAAACATGAAAAGCTCACTATTTCCATCAATTGGAGTCATGGATTCGCATCCAATGCCCAAACCTCTTTGTAAATAGGAGATCTTGTGAGAAGCTTTGCTTGTGTTTCCGGAAGAGCAAAGCTGCCGTACCCTCATGTAGTAGTATTTGCTGGCAGCCAAGTCTCCTGTGGCTTGGAAGTATATGGCAGTTAAATAAAGAAAGCGTGGAATGAGAAGCTTGTAGTAACTCAACTCTTCCTTGGTGAAGTTCTCAACGTCGAAGTCATTGATGAACTGCTGTAGAAACTTGATGCCTGTGAAGTCGTTTTTTTCCATGAATGAAACCCAGATCCTATAGTAGTAGACAGAGTACCGAACATAGTTCAAACGAACAATTTTGCCAGTGAGAAGTCGAAGAGAAAAGTTTCTTGCACTAGGTCTGGCTTGAGTCAACTCCTCAAGCTGCAGCTCGATGATCTCAAGACACGTCGTAAAGACTTTATTTGCCTTCTTGAATGAGGACCGCTCAGACAAGAAGAGAATGCCACTAAGAAAGTAGAACATGATCACAAACTCGTCTGAGTTCAATCCCTGCAATGCAAACGGAATCTCGGTTTCACCCTGCCTCAAGAACATTCTCACTGAACCATCCTCATTCCAGTCTGGCCAGCCGTTTTTCCGCTGAGTGGTTATAAAGTCGGACACATCTTGTAAGAATTCCTTACCCTTCTTGATTTGATTCGATTGCACATAGGTAGAGAGTTGTACTAGATGACACATGGCAAGAAACTGGGCAGGAGCATCTGCTTTAAGAGGATCCATCTTGTGCAATAATTCTTGAGCAGTTTCGGGACTACCACGGTACAAGTGCAAATCTGCCTGATAGAGTGATGAAAGCAACTTGATATTGGGTTGGACATCTGGCTGCAAACTCAATGATTGTAGTAGAACATGTCCAATTGTGGAGGATGTGACAATTACATGTGTGGAACGCAACAAAGCAAATAGGTCAGCGATGCTCGTCATGTTCTTCTTCATGTACGACGAGTACTTTTCAGATAAAAACGCTTGCAAGAGATTGGGGTCGGACACCTCGAGAATCTGGCAGTAGAGTAACTCGCTGGTGACGGCGATTTTGGTCAATGAGTTCCTGTTGGCAATCGAAATGGCCCGGTTGATGTAGGTGTCTGCTAGATCTAAGTTGTCGGTCTCGAAGAAGTAGAGACTGGCAATGTTGAGATACACCACCAGCTCCAAATCGAGATTGAGCCTTGTGTTGTATCTTGTAGCGAGCATGAGCAACGATTTCAATGCCGTTTTGATGTAAGTGTAGTAGGTCTTTGTACCCTGGATATCATTGGCGTCCAACACCGTGGAATATGCTTTTTTGATGAAGAAGTCAGAGATTCTCACAAGCATTGCGATATGGAAGTCAGCAGACTCTGGTTTTTCCGTACATAACAGAGATAAGAGCTGGGTTGACATCTCAATCTCCATTTCGGATTCTGGAGCATCTTTCCCTTCAAATCTATCTGAGGTGTTACCAATCTCAACCTTTCCAGTATTTTCGCTTCTCAGCTTCTTACTCAGCTGTCCTAGTTCCTCTCGCTTCTTCATATCATTGCCTTCCAGGGGCAAATCCAGTAATACCTGAAACTCTGAATCAGAACCAGTAGGTAGGAATTTCGACAAGTTTTGCTCATATTTCTTTTCAAACAAGGTCTTGGGGGGCTCGTAGAATCTTGAGGTAGATACCGCCGAAATACTTTTCAGAGATTTGGCATTAATTTCCCGGGAATTAGGGCGTGACGATGTAAGAATCAGAGCTTGATCCAGACTTGAGGAACTGGGTCTACTGGACGAACGAGATTTTGATTTTTTTCGTGGAGAATCTAAGACGACCTCCCTTCTGGAACTATCAATGACACGTTTGAGAGGGTGTTTTTTTCGGCCCTTTCCGTACACATTTCTCTGCATTACAGACGTGTAGTTGGCTTTGTAGATTCCACACACTATGTACAATACATGCATCTATATCATCACTACAGAAGGCGTTCATAAAAAATTCCTTTGCTTCTATAAAACCTATTATACACGAATTCTAAACATTAATATCCAACTTTGCCAATTTGTCTTCTAGCTGGCGCCTCTTGAGACGCTCCTCGCCCAACTCCACCTCGTAGCGATCTTGCATGTCCGTCACCATCTTCTTGAACTCTTTACGCAAAATAGCGCTGCTTGCAGAATTAGATTTCTGGGTCGGGCTCACATTGTTGTTAATATCAGGGGCAAATAATAATGTGGGAGATGCAATGGAGTTGCGTGGCGACTTGTTTCCCAAGTACTCCACTTTCAAGAGGTTGATATCCTTCCTAAGCTGGGCGATCTCCTTGTCCTTAGCGTCCAAGGTATCGCGAGAGTGGTCATTGAGTGACATAGAGCTGCCGTTGCGGTATCTAGCAACCTCCTTCTCAAGAGCGGCGTTCTTGCGACGGTAATCCAGTATCGTCTTCAAAGAGTTCTCTTTCAAGTACTCATACTCTTTCATGAAAAATTGGTGGGAGAATCTCAAATCGTTTAATGCGATCTTGTATTCCGAAATTGTCTTATCCAGAGCGCTGTTATTGAGAGCATATGGAGTCGCCGATAAAAACGAGTGGTCGTTCAACACAGAGTTGTCAACTGACAGCGAGCCATCGGTTCCGCGAGTCAGTGTGCTTGTAGCAGTTGAAGGAGCAGATGGCATTGAGGGAGCTGATGAGGACGAGGGAGAGCGAACAATAGCATCGATACATTTTTGGGCCCAGGCGATCTTTCCTGGTAACGTGCTATCCAACTCTAAAGTGTGGTCAGGCAAAGGCACGTTCTTCTGTACGGCCAACGAGGCGATGTGTGCAAACAAGGATTCAAATGACTGTTGAGAGGCCGGGTCAATTGGAATGCCTTTGGAGGCAGAAGCCAAGTCCATGCCAGACGCCGAGGACGACAATTCCACATCTTTGACGTAGCCCAATACAAGGCAGGACAAGTTGTGGTTTGTAAGTTTCTGATTGAGAGAGTCGAGCTCAGCCGAGATGGTCATAAGCTGCTGCTGGAGCTCGATGTTCTGCTTGAGGATTTTGAGCAAAAGACCAGGGTCTAAGTCAGACACAGGAGATCTGCCTGGAACAGAAGAGTCCGGATTGGCAAGCAATGTAGAGCAGAACTGGTTGGAGATAGAAATGCGCTGCTCCAAGTATTCCTTGTGGTCTTTCTTATCGGCTATGAGCTGTTTCAACAGTTTGGCCTTATGCAATGAAAGCACGGACTTCAGAGACATTTTGGAGGCATCAAATACAGAGTTCTCGATCAAAACTTTCAAGTTCATGTAATTTGTCTTGTCGGCGCCGGAAACTGCCTTGAGCGGTTCCGAGATGTCAGACGAAGGGGTGGACGACCCAGAAACTCCATCTCTCAGAAACTCGTCGTTTTCGTCGTGGTCAAAGTCGATTGACAAATTGTTGGCATCAATTACATGCTGTAAATGGGCATTGAACTCCACATCCATGAGCAGCGGCGCTAGCATTGGTGGCTGTCTTGTTTGTTCATGAAGCAGAAACTTCAAGAGTTCTGGAGTGGTATTGTTGAGGTTATAGTGGTCACCGTTTGCGACCTGGAAGGGACTGTTCTTCATGAACGACTCGGGGTCCAACATGGTGTGGAAATTAAACGAACGAAGATTTTGAAGGAAATAGAGATAGGGTTAGGGATTTTTGTTTGATGGAGGATACTTGTGCCAGATACACCCGGACCTCCTTACAGTTTGTGACGCGTCGTCAAAGCAAAGTTGTTTTTGTCACGTGCAACGTACCAGATCGGAATGCTAGAGAGAACGACTAGTATGAAGACGTTCGCAAGTATTTGGAGCTTTGGTACATGATGAAGATGGTCTAAATTTTCAATTTTTGATTTTAAGACCATCTGGATATTAAAGTCAAGAGTCTTTAACTTTGATATACAAATTGCTATACTGTACATAGTCCCATTTCGAGGCACCCAGTATCCCAAGAACACGAGGGTTTTACGTACCTTTTTTGGCCATTTCGTGTCTGCATTGGTGCTTATGATTCAAATAGCTTCACTTGCGTTGAATTGCCGTGAATTGGAGGAAATGCCCGTAGGATCGGCCAATGAAGTCGTAGTTGATTTTATGGGGTTTTAGAATTAATTTTTGGACTTACGATTTGACAAGGTAATGTAGTATTATGACAAAGAGAGTTGAAGTCTTTTCATTTCAGTGAGTAAACCCTATTTCAGGTATTGAATCCTAGTTCAGCCATAGTAGAATTGAATGGTTTTCAAGGTTCTGATTTGTTTCCGTAGTAGATAACATTGACTCAAGTATTCAGTCATTTTTTCGAAATTTACAACGTCTATTCTGTTTCTCTATATCTAGTCTGAATTACGATAGACGTTCTGTATCCATGGTGATTCACTACCAAGCTGTGTGCTATCTTCAAATGCTCATTTACATGCCAGGATCTAGTAATATATCAAAAGTCGATTTTACATAAACTCGTCGTCGAATTTCTTCTTAGTTACTAACTAAAATTTCGAGCTGTTGGTTCTCGTCCGATCTCCCCCATTTCTCTCTTTTTCCACATTTTTCTACTATTATCTCCACTTTTTAGTATCTAAGCTTCTCAGCCTACTACTCTATCTACACTCCAGTATTCTAATCATCTACACCATGGAAAGACTACACGGTCTTCTCCAATCTGACCCTCTCAACAAAATCCCCGCCAAAAGTCTGGGGAATGTCCGTTTTCTAACATTCAATATCAATGGCTCAAAGACCTTGTTCAAATACCACCCTTGGAATGCTCTCCAAAACAGTTATGATGACTTCCTACTGTGTTTGGACGCGGATATAGTATCACTTCAGGAGCTCAAGGTGCAGCTGGATGCCCTCACCCAGCTTGGTTTACTCAAAAAATATACCTGCTTCGTATCCGTTCCGAAATCGAAGAAAGGCTACAGTGGTGTTGCTCTCTACGTGAGAAAACCTACTGATCAAGATTCAAATAGACTTAGGCAGTTTTTGACGGTTGTCAAGGCCGAAGAAGGTGTCACTGGAAGACTTCCTAGTGGTAATTCCCTGAAAACTCCATATTTCTTACTACCGTCTCAGCAAAGCATCGGTGGATACCTTGAGGATGCGGATCTCCAAGAGTTGGCTATTGACGAAGAATACATGCAATCGCTTGATAGTGAAGGGCGTTGTGTGGTGGTAGAGCTAGCCAACAACGTGGTTGTATTCTCCTTATATTGTCCGGCTAACTCCATGGGCACAGAGGATGGAGAAATGTTCCGGCTCCTGTTTCTTGAGGTACTACTACGAAGATGTCGGAACCTTAAGCAAATGGGGAAGGAGGTGGTGATAATGGGCGACATCAACGTGAGCATGGACCTAATTGATAATGCAGAGGGCATAAATGTCCGCATCAAACAGAAGAAGGTTATTAACAATCTCTCTGAGGGGCCTGCTGCGTTTGAACTGACCAACTCAACTGAATGTTTAGAATTTCGAACAAGTGCCCCACAGAGGCTATTACTTAATGCTTATACCTACCCGACGTTGCAAGGAGCTCCTACTGTGCCTACCCAATTTCTCTACGATACGACTCGAGTGGTTCAAAAACGACGTATGGCCATATACTCGGTGTGGAACACCATGACGAATGCCCGACAGTCCAACTACGGGTCTCGAATTGACTTGATTCTTGTGAGTTGTCCGCAAATGGCTCAGAATCTCGTCAAATCCGATATTCTTCCCTACTTGCATGGTTCGGATCATTGTCCAGTATTTACAGATATTGACACTGCCTACCAGGAAGAAGCAGACATTCCACTAGCTGTGAAATTGCCTTTTGAGGCTAGAACATTCTATAAGCTAGTTGTACATCGGGACATCTCGTCAATGTTTGGAGCTTGGAAGAAGGAGGAGAAAGCTGAGAGAGCTTTGGAGAATCCGGAGATTAGAAATCTGGACATAGAGATGTTGGAACTGAAGACGTCTGATCTCGACAATTTTGATCTGAAACTGCTGGAGGAACCCAAAAGCATCCTGAGCACTCCCGAACCAAGGGCCAAGGCAGAAATAAAACGAAGAAAATTGGAATACTCCAGCCGCAAGAAGACCGATTCACAGCAACTGATCAAGAACTTCTTTTTCAAGGATGGTGATAATTCCACTTCAAAAAAGACTGATGAGCCTCCTCCCAAACCCACTAACGCTGTCAAACTACATTCCATCAGTGGTTTTGCATCCATGGTCTACAATGATCCACCCACATGTCGACACGGAGAACCTTGTTGTCTTAAAACAAGTCTTACCAAAGAAAGCAAGGGCAAGAAGTTTTGGTGTTGCGCAAGAACATCGAAAGGTAGTTCGGGAACACTTGGAGAACATCGTTGTGAGTTCTTTGAATGGGCTAGAGTTAATAGAGCGAAATAAAGAACGTTAAATACCTTCAGTTGTCAATTTTTTTCCTTTTATATTTCGTCATCTAATCTATTTGAATAGGGATCAATCATAATGGGTCAGGTCGCCATTGCGAGGTTGGAGGGTGGGGATTAAGAACAAAGAACTAAATGAAATGCAACCCACGCAAATCCCTGAACAAGGCAACCAAAATGACAAACTTAAAAATACAAATCCTTTGACCTCCCAACTTTTTGCCTCCAAAGCGTGATAAAACTTTAAACCCCAATAACTAGTGTACACATCTTACGATTTACGGAATTCACTCAACACAGGGTAAATGGCCTCGAAAGCAGCATAAATCTCCTCTCTTTGCTTTGCACCTGTGAGAACAATCTTCCCGGAAACGAAAATTAAAAGGACGATCTTTGGCTTAACCATTCTGTAAATCAAGCCCGGGAACAACTCTGGTTCATAGGACGAGAAAGTTCCGTGCGAGAAGGCCAAACCTTCCAATCTGATGGGGAACTTCACGTCACATGAGCCAACAATATTCTGGATCTTGAAGTCAGTGAACTTGGCATTGAAACCCAACTTTTGGATGATACGGGCATACTTTCTGGAAGCCAATTTGGAGTCGTCTTCAGACTTGGCACCAGTCACAACCATCTTACCAGAAGCAAAGATAAGAGCGGTCGTCTTTGGTTCTCTGATTCTCATAATAACAGCAGCAAAACGCTTTGGATTGTACTCTGCATTACGAGCATGCAAGGCAATGGTCTTCAAGTCCAAGCGACAATCCAAATTCACAGTTGCAACTATATTCTGAAGAGTAGGAACAATGCCCGACATGGCCGTATCGTCATCGATATCGTTGGGTTCCTTAACGCCAATATCGTCCTTCTTTACCATGTTAGCCTCATTAGTGTCAAGGCCCTGTGGAAGGGAGAAGGAGCCAGCCTGGGTGAAGGCCGAAGCTGCTGCGGCATTTGTAGGCAATTTGAGCGAATCCATCTTCTATAACTGTATGTAAAAAAAATTTATTGAGGATATGTTTTGCAGACAAAGATGACAAGTTAATGTATCCTTGGATAACTGGGGATCACTTCAAGTGGTTCTTCCCAGAGTAAGTGGCAATCAACGGATATACAGATGAAATATGTACTGTATATAATGCACGAAATGACACAAAACCGAAATCTCCAACTGGAGGAAATTTGGCGGATCCCCGCGCAATTTATAGTCATGGGTCTTCGGCCGGGTAACGGTCATCGCCCCGATGATTGGATGCAGGATGGCTTACTCTGCCAGTTCAAGAGACAATTTCAGACAATGAACGAAGAAGCAAAAAATTCCAAAAAAAATCCAAACTAGTTGAATTTCATTCATTTTTTACATCCCTTGGTTTGGCAAATCTATGCTTTTTGACGTGTGGCGCATGCATAATCGTCATTTCAACGCACTAGCCACGATCTTCCTCACAAAGAAACATCACAACTAACGCTCTCTTAAGAGCTTGTTTCTCTTCTCCTTCTTTCTCATTCTCTCAACCTTCTTAGCATGCATCTTCTGTGCGATCTTCTCATATCTCTCCTTCTCTTCTCTGAGTTCTCTTCTTCTCTTCAACTCAGTAATCTTACGGTTCTTCTCATCCTCTTTTTCCTGTTTCAAGTCGTTTAATCTCTGCTTGTACTGCTCCTGTTGGAGTTTTTGTTGCTCTCTGAGTTTCCAAGTGCTGAGCTTCTTGACACCAATGGTCTTGACTCTGAATGCATCTTTTTTGATTTTCCACTCTTTACCGTTGACTCTTGGTCCTTCGCCAACATCCTTCTCAGCGAGTGGATCGATATATTTTTTAGGGATATCCTTTAAGGCTTTGTCTGCGGTGGCACTCATGGTGAAAAAGAAGTGATGGTGAAGAAATATTGTAGGATGAGGTTGATATATTGTGTGTGCAGGAGTTGGGTTTAGTTCTACCAATGGCCGCAAATTTCATGTACTGTTTAATCTGAGTATTTCATTAACTTTGCACATAATTATTTCTAAACTAGTTTGTTTTCTAAATATTCGATGTTTCGATAGCATTGTTCAAATTATCACGTCCACTCCAGGAAAATAAAGATACTGATCGGGAGGAATTCTGGTGTCGACTAAACAGAGTTCCTTGAGACACTTGGGAAACACGGAACCCTCGACACTGTCTATGTCGCTTTCCGCAAGACTTAGAAACTCAATTGAATTCGGAAACTTAAGGGATGAAAAGTCGCTGCCAACATTACCCCGGAGTTCAAGTGTCTTCAAGCTCCCAGGTAATTGGTCCAATATCTTCTGAATATCAGGAATATCACAGTATACGGTCAACAACGTTGTGAGAGATTTGGGAAATTTAGTATGATTGGATGGGATCCAAAAAGAATATGTGAACTCAAGATATTCAAGTTTTGGAGGAAACTTGTGCCATACCCCACACAAACTGTGGCAGGATAATCTTTTGAGCGTAAGTGGAAGCTCTATTAGATATGCACTGTGGTGGTTGCGAATTGTCAAACTAGTCAAATTTGTCAATGATGTTGGCCATCCTCTAATTCTTTTTGGGGCAGGTTCATATACAAATTGAAGTGTTAGCAGGGTCAAGGTTGAAGGGATCTGCGAAGGGTCAAAATGAGATACAAACCCGGCATCTAGAGAATAATTCAAGAATTGGATCTCTTTAAGAATAGAGTACTTGGCCTGGTCCCAATTGTGGCCATATTCATATTCATGTTTAATGTCAACATAGGAGATTCCAGTAACGAAAGAAGGGTTGTCTTTTAAAAACAAGAGAAGTTCTGTCTTGCCTGGCAAAGTGAGCTTCTCGATGTGAACATCGAGTTTTGCTAATCTGGCTAGTTCGCCCAATTCTCTTACAGACACCTGCTTGAACAATCTGGATCTAGCCACCAGCCTAAGTGTTGAATATACAGGGAAATTGTCATAGAGGGTTTTCAATGCATTCATGGGCATGAAAAGCATGATGATATCTATTACCTCTAAAGGAAAGATTTCAATCAGGATATGAGACATGGTAAACCTGTTAGCCCTTATATTCTCTATATCGAAGGTACTTAAGTAAATTTGAGTTTTAAAACAAGATTTGCCTTCCAGGTCATGAACTGGAATCAGGCAAGTGAGTCACTTTTCGTTGAACCTTTGGACTTGCTCATACAGGTCGTATCAAAGACTAATTGTACCTTAAAAACGAAAAGAAGTATCATACAGGATAAGTTGATAAGATAACATAACCGTATTTATAATCCGTTTAATAGCTTCTCTGAAGTTTAGTTTTATTTGTGATATTTTGGTTTAGTATTTTAGTGTCCAATAATGTAGCAACACGAATTGTTTTAGGTGGACAGGGCAAGTGTCATGTGTCATTGAATTTGAATACATCGTTGTCAAACTCACCTCTGTAGCTATAAATCTCACATTTATCCAACCTCTGGGAGACCTTCAAGCCTTTCAAGTATTTAGCACTTTCATTTCTCACCCTCAAATGTCCTACTGATAGAGGAACATTCACTCGACCAGTTATGTCAATCAATACCATCTTCTGCAAGTGAGGAAGTTTCCACACAAAGTTCTCATCACTTCTTCCATTCAATATTTCAAGCGTTTGAAGTGATTGCGGGAGACTGAGTTGGGACACGTTGGATTTTCGTGAGCTGAGTAACTCGAGTGAGAGCTGTTCCAAACTGGGTGGAAATCTTATTCTCTCTGGGTGAAATCGATCCTTCATCTCCAACACTTCTAAGCCATCGGGAAGTTCCGTCTGCCACCAGTCTTTCACATCATGTCCGCTAGCCCTCAAAACTTTGAGAGTGGAAGGTAACTTAGCATTCTTCAAACTAGTGATGGTCTTTTCTCTAAGTGTGTCTGATACATCAAGAACTTCCAACTCGGGAAACGCTATTCCATCTAAACTGACAAGTCCATTCTCCGAAATATAAAGTTCTCGAAGCAGACGAGGAAAATCGAAGCAATCCAAATTCTCAATAACGTTGCAACTTAATCGAAGGATAACGAGAGATTCTGGATAATTCAAATTTTGCATGTTCAAGATCCTATTGTAATCCAAAGTGAGCTCTCTGAGAGACTTAGGAAACATGAAGCCCTCAAGAGTTTCAATTCCACATTGTTCAAGGTGTAGACTCTCGATTGAATCCGGAAATCTGAGAAATGATAACTTGCTACCAATATTTTCTCCCAATCTCAACATCCTCAATTTCATAGGTAATTTGCTCACTATCTTCTTGACTGTTGGTAGCCGACAGTATGCGATCAGCAACTCTCTGAGAGAATCTGGAAACTCCAATTCGTTTGAAGGGACCCAATTTGAACATTCAATAGTTAGTTTCTGAAGTTTAGGAGGGAAACTGTGCCACATTTCTTTCACTCCATGGCAGGATAATTCTTCTAGAGTATTTGGAAGCTCTATGAGATGTAACAGTTGATGGTTGCAAATTGTTAATTTGGACAATGATCTTGGCCATTCTTTGATAGGTTTTAGCGTGTGATCATAATTGAATTGGAGGATTATCTTTTCTAAGTTTTGAGGAATCAATGAGGTGTCAAACGATTCTAGCCCTCTAAGTTCGAGAGAATATCGCTTGAATTGAATGTCTTTGAGAATCGAGTACTCAGCTTCATCCCAAGCCTTTATGTCAACGAAAGAGACTTTTGAAATAAAGGAAGGGTTCTCTTTCAAGAACATGACAAGTTCATTCTTACCTGTGAAACTCAACTTATCAATGTGAGTAGCTAGAGTAGCTGCTTTGACTAACTCATCCAATTCACTCACAACCGTCTTCTTGTACAATCTGGAAATGACCACCGGCACAAGTATTGAACCTTCAGGTAGAATGTTATAGAAAGATGTCAATGCATTCTTGGGCATGAAGAGGAGGATGACATCTATAACCTCTAGAGGGAAGATTTCTAATAGTATATCAGACATAGCAAATTGAGCTGCTCAGTCTGTTTGTTTTATTCTATCAAAGTGCCATTGAAGTTTCTTTATTTTTGGCACAGTAAGAAATTTTAATAATGACCCGAAAATGAAAATAGGAGTCATGTTCTTGGCATACCCTATGTCCATCATACATAACCAAATGATTAGAGTTCAAAATTACATCAGTTTTCAAATTTCTGACATATTAAATGATAAATAGTTTCATGTATGGTATTCAAGGTTACAGTGTGGCCGGTACTTTATCCCATTTACGAAGGGTAGAAAAACCACGGGGCCCGCTGATGCGGCCCGATTTGAGGCAGTGTTCTCGTTTGTTCTATCCTCTCGGTTGCGTTATAAATTGTGTTCATAAATATGACCAATAGTTCCTGGTCAGCCGCGTGTGGTATTCCTTACCGTCGGGTACTTGACGGCCTCGGCAACTTAAATATCCTTATGCTCAAATGTTAATGTCTCAGGTAGTACAGTTCGCAGCAAACCCCGGCGTATCAAAGCGTATTCCGAGACTTGCAACACGAGAAGTTCAGACAGAATTGTGGAGTTCAGATAAACCAAGAAGTGAACGTGGACTACCCATCCAACACCTCTGCCTGTTTGTCAATGAGCAAGATGGCCCGCCTGGTCCATTTTCTCGTCCTCGTGTACCGCGAAAAGCCATCCTGGTAGGCGGGTCTCTTCCAGTTTGTGTCGTAGTACACCCAGCCACTCTTATAGCGAGAACGGTTAAACTCCTGGTCTATAGACCACTTATCATCCATCCATTGCCACAGATACGTATACAAGTCGTTCTCAAACACAGGAAACCGGAACTCTGTCTCCAGCCACGGATCTGGTGCAGACATCATCAGCGACTCGTAGCAGAAACTGGCCCGTTCACTGGGCAACAAAAGCTTGGACCAGCCAAGCCCAATCCACCGCCTCTCGTTTTCTAAGATGTCGAAACGCACGGTCTGTCGCAACTGCGTAGGCGACATGATCACTTTGCGGAGAATTGTGAAGTTATTGACCATTTTCACTTTGTCGGACGCAGGTACTCTGCTTTCGGTGAGCTCCTCGATGTCGGTGGTTGCTGCCGAGTGCGTCCGCGAGATAGTCGAGTGACCGGCTCTCTTACAGAGGAGATCGTCGTTTCTAGCCGTACGAATGTCTAGTCCTGTGAGGTAATAGGCCACACGACGCACATACACTGATCTCCAGATCAATCTACGGATAGCAAACGACCACGGCGAGTGAAAGGTCAAGAAGAAAAGGCCCATGACCCATAAGTATCTGCGAGGAGACAAGATGGTATTTGTGAGAACTAGCTGAAGCGGCGTGGCTAGCAATGCTCCAATGAGCATTTTGTAAGAATTCTGTCTTGTCAATTGGAGATGCTTTGCCGGACGCAAAAAGAGCTCGAATCGCACAGTTATGTTGTGGAGAGTCAGAAGCACTTCATCTAAGGTGGGCCTCTCACCATATTTGGCGTCTTGCATCACGGAGTTGGTGGTCCACACCACACTCGAGAACACAAGTGACATGAGCATGGGAACAATCCAATACTTCAATGTTTGCCAGTATAAGACAAGAACCGAGTAAGATACCACCAAGAGACAATTCTGGTAGGGGTCGCCATTGGTCCATGTGATGACTTCGAGGAAGTAATCAAAGAAGAGTAGGTAAGGAAAGATGTTTGAGAGAGCTGAAGCTAGGATAGGATTTTCAACCAAAAGTTTTGTTTGCGAAGTCGACGTGAGCAATTTGGCCTCAGACGGCTCAAATAGGGCAAAGACGACCTCGTCGGACATAGTAGACAACGCTCAGAGAAAAGGTGGTGGTAAAGAATGGAGAAAAGTGGATATTTGTGGAGAAATCATATGAAAGGTGCACGTGAGAGATGGGACAATAGTTATTGAGAAACAGCTAAGAAATAGATGGGATTTCGTGACTTTATGGAGTCTTTGAGAATTTTGAAGAGTTTCAGTTATGTCGGTTAGTTTGTTTAGTTTGACATCATACTGAATTTGCCTTTTTTCTGATTTTTGGTTAGTCTTTACGATTTGGTCATTCCATGAGTATTCGGGTATAGTGGGGCAAGTTTGACAGAAAATTAAAACAGGAGACAATAGAGTTATACGATACAGAAGAGAAGAAATTAAAAAAATAATAAATAAAAAAAATGAATGAATAAGGCTGGAATGTAAGTGATTCAATAAATTCGTTATCAAGACTACAAGCCATCACCTGCTAGTTCTTCTGATCTAATATCTAATTTATTCTTGAATTTAGTACCCTTGCGTAGCAAGCAAGTACACCAGAACATAAGAGCCTTGCATTGGTAGTCAAGTTTAAGCCAAGGAAAATACTATGCATGGGAAGTAATGATTACTTCTTGTTAATTATTGAATGTAGATAGAAGATCAGTTCACGATCTGACGTAGATCGTATCATAATTGGACCTAGTCATTCAAGGTAGATCATTTTTTGACCTTTTTTCTTGTGTCACACGATCCCATTCCCAACGGATACAATTTCTCTACTTCCTACTCCAAATTAAACTATAATCTATTCCAATATATATACAACCGGTCCCTAGGCATTCTTTTTGGCAGCCTCCTGCTCTGCAAGATAACGCTTCCACTCTGGCACTGGAGCAGGCTCCTTGGCTGCCAATTCACGCTCGTGCATGCTTAACAAAAGCGTACTCAACAACAAAACAACAGTAATGGCCTGAGCGTAGACTCTGGCTTGCACTGCCTTCTGAGCAACTGTCATGTACTTGTCCTTGTTGACAAAGTACCACGAACCGTACAAAGACGCAGCCCATGCACTGATGATGATCTTATACTTGTTATCGTTTACAAGTGTGAACGCTTTATCTGATGTGGAGAGCTTTTCCCAACGCTCCAACTTCTGCTTCTCCAACTCCTGCAAGTAGTCGGACCGATACATCTTCTCGTCGAACTTCCAGGAACCGTCATCGGCGAAGAAGGCACCCATACCAATGGTTGGCATGGCCCACATCGCAGCCTTGATAGACAGATTGAATTTCAAGTAGTGAGTAGGGTACCTTCTCTTCACAGCACCCACAAACAAAGCAGCACATCCAGCACCAACCACACATCCCTTAATTCCTTCAACAAGGACGGTGTTCCAGTGCTCATTTCTTTCTTCGTCGTCAAGAATCTTCATTATTAGTTTTTATGATTGTGTCGATGCAAATTGAGGTTCGATGAAGTCGTTTTATATTGGAAAATTAATAAGACCATATTTCCACACTTCAACCGAAAACACCCGCAAAGCCGCCCGCCCGACCAAAAAGTTGCCTGATTAAGCAATGGCCGACGGTCATGCCCGCCCAAAAAAAGAAATCGCCCTTAGGGAATGCGACAAAAATCGCTCGGATACGGCACACAGCGCTCATAAGGTCGCATCTTTCGTACACTATGCGAGTAAACGATTGCTTTTGTGCTCGACTCCCACCTGATGGGCAACCTATTTCGTTGGGATGTACGAGTTATTTCACACTAGAAATGACCCCCGGAATCCATGGAACTTGATAACAATTGACAATTCGCCACTTTTGTCCATCTATTCTGTCAACTAGTGCCTGGCATCAAGAATGCGCATATTGTGGCTTAAAGTTCTCTTTCTCCGGAGTTAATCACCCGAACTTCTCCACAACTCACGACATCACACACGATCATTAAACCTAAGATTTGATCTTCTTCTCTAACATCCGACGACGCTTATTAATGAAAAGCAACTCGTTACTTGTAGCCACGCCATCCTTACTAGGCTTCAAAATTCCATTCAATGTACTAGTAGTTCCGGAATAATACAAGTCATTCTCAATGAGCTTCTCTCCACCAAGGAAGATGATCTTGATGATGCGTCCAAAGGCAATGGCGACAGATTTGTAACCGTACTTGACAATACAGTTTGGACGAGTGCATGCAAACTCAGACTCTTCTTTGGCAACTTCGGGAACATTGTATTCTAAGAGCTTTCCGTTTTGAGCCGTGATGACAAATCCTTGCCAAAGTTCATTGATGGAAGGCTGCTCCACTTGAGAAGGCTGCGTATTGTGTTTTCTGGATCTCAAAGAAGAGAATCCATTCTCAGGCAACATTGAGAAAGCCGAGTTGGCAACTGGTTCAGTAACGTCCTCGCTTGGCAAATCGTTCTTACGAATACCAACAATAACATTCATATCGGTAACCTCCCACATCTCGACATTGTCATACCAGAAGTTCTTCTCAATCACGGAGTCAAAACCAACACATCTGATTTCCCTGGGATCTCTCTCCACTCTCAAGCAAATGTTATTTCTGGATTTTTTGTTCTCCACAGTAAAAGTTTGCAAGATAAGCATCTTTTCGTAGAAATCTTGATATACCAAAGTTATGGACTCAACCGATGCACAACCACAGAACTTGCAATGAGTAGGCTCCGAATGAACAACACGGAATGTGCCAGGCTTGAAATGACCAATATCAAACACCTTAATGATAGTGCCAGTCTGAATATCCACAAGTTGTGCTTGCAAATCCTTTACTCGAACAACCATTCCAACAAAATCAATGGTAATAATGGCGGACTGATTGATAGGTGGATACTTTTTGGCGTCAAAAAAGATGTTGCTATTGTTGTCTGGCCTGTCATGGTAGTTTTGTCTCTGCAATTCAAATGCTCCTGAGAAATCGTTTCTCATGCTAATAGCTGAGCCAGTTCTCGACATCAATGGGGGAGCAAAGTTGACGGGTGGCTGGGAGGAAAAGAACACATCGATCTCGAGCTTGTTAAACCTCCAGATATTATTGACAGCAGTTCCAACAATAATGTCATCGTTGGAAAGATTGCAAACAATTCTGTCATTAACTCTTGCAGTCTTCAACAACTTCAGCGAGATAATCTTGAGCCCCAGTAATTCTTTTTGGCCCTCAAAGAGCTGAGTAAGCGGATTGTAGACCTTGATTTTGAGATCGTCGCACGCAATAGTGACCATTTCACCAGACTCAAGAACGATAACAAATTCTTCCCGATGCAAAGAATCCTCGATCTCCTTAGCCCTCTCTTCATTCTCTTCTTTACCGGCTCTGCCCTCGGAGATCATAGGAGGAGGATAGTTTCCTGTCATAGTCGTTGCAGACAAAATAGAAGTGGCGCTGTTTCTTCTGCGAGCCTTCTTCTTCAGAAGAAGCTTTCTTGCAAGGAAACCAGCCACCGTTCTTTTTCTGAAGAAAGCAGTAACTGGATGCATTTTCTTGGACAGTGTGAGCTCGCTGGTTAAGGAAATTTCCCAAACATAAGTCAAGGATTTCCGATCAAAACACTTGATTCGGCAATTCTTGTTGTTTATGAGAACAACGTAATTTCCATCATCGCTGATAACGATGTGATTGATGGGCCAGAACTCTGGCTTGTCAGCGTTGCCATCAGCAGATTCAAAGAAGGTCGAAATGTTCAATGGTGTGTCTCGTTCGGTCTTGCTCAAGGGCGACCAGATAAGTACTTTGTGGTCAAGGTCAGTAGATACCAAAAACGAGCACTTAGCATTGGACTCAAGCTTGAGAATATCACTTCCGTGAGATCCAGCCAATGTAATCGACTCAAAATACTTGATCTCATCACCCTTCAACAACTCTGCATTCGTGAGACCCGAGTCAGCCATGATCAATGCAGTGATTTCGTCCAGATCGACCTGCTTTCTCTGTCTCTTAGAATAAGTAAGAGTGAACGTTAACTGAGAGATGGCGATGACAAAAACGACAATAGTAAGAAGTTCGGAGTAGAATAGGAAATCGTAGGTCTGACTGACGAGTCCGTCAGGTTCCAAAGATACGATAAGGGTTGGGTCGGCAACCAAACCTTCTGGAATAGCCAACTTGAGAAGTAGAATCTTGAAAATGGCAGGAGAAACGAGAAGTGGAGGCATCCAAATCGTCCAGAATCTCCAGGTAGACACGGAGGAGACTTTCAAACAGTAAGTGCCTAGACGGTATCTGAACGTGTTGGGCGCTACAGGCGTTCCCTTGAGCCCAAGTAAGAAGGTGGAGATGGGGTTGACCTCATGAATAGAGGAGGTGACGTCGCTGGCGTTATCTGTAGAACTCTTGTTCAAAAAGTCGATGAGGTCCACTCTATTCAAATCAATGACGATTATCCCCACGAGGAAGGTCAACTGGAGAAGGTGGTCTAGCACCAAGGCAAGAATGGTGGCCACCAAAAAGGTGTTCAGACTGGAGGAAAAAAATGCCGCATGGGACTCGGTCAAGAAAAAGTGAACAAGCAGACGGATCAAGAACGAAATCACAGATATACCAACCACGTTTATGAGAAGAATTATTGTGGTGTTAGGTACTGGAAGCAAGCTTGTAGACATGCGGTCCAACATGAACACCTTACGCAACAATCTGCTCACCTGGTATACACCCTGAGAGTTCTGAACGCTGCTGTTGATGCCGAGGTAGTACTTGATCAATCTCTTATGGATGTTCTCTGGAGCACCGAATGCATTGTCGCCAGCCAAGTCGTTGATGGTGCGGAAGAGGTTTCTCGAGCTGAGCACCATAGTCAACATAAAGTATGCAGACAATCCTCTCCAGCCAAGCGGACCAAACACTTCGCTCCATGATGAGGAACCCTTCACGTAGCAGATGATGCATAGCGAAGCAAACGCAGACATTGAGATCTCGGTGAGCCAGCCAATCATGAGCCCTACATTAGAGCGGATCTTGTGCTGGTTACAGATGGAAAGGTAGACATGCAACAACAACGCCACCATAAGGAGCCACTCAAGGGTCACCCACGCATCGGCCACCAAGCGGATGCCCAACAGGTCACCTCGCAAATACTGGTAATAGTGTCTGAAGTCAGAAACCAACGAGTTCAGGGTCGCCTGAGCTGTTTCCACAAGATTGAGCGAGGAAGGGCAGCTAGAAAAGTCCGGTGTACCGGTCAGCGAGTTGTAGAACACATACATGTGGAGTCTGCCAGCCAGCTGGATCAAGTGGTTCTTCTTACCCAAACGGTCAAAGTACAAGCGGGAGAGCTGGGAGTTCTGGTCGAGATTGAGCGACTTCAACACATATTTCTCAAGCTTGTCGACATCATCCGCAGTTGGAGACGCCACAGGCAACGGAATGGGCCATAGCAGCACCGGAGACAGAATGTAGGTGGAGACGTTTTTCAAAGAAGCCTGAAATGCCAGTAAATCGCACAAGTATGGGTAGCGCAAGGTATTAGGGGCATCGAACGTAAGCTTCACAACACCAAGCGAGTTGTCGGTGGGAAAATCAGCCGAAGTTAGGAACAGTGGAGACTGTAAGTTGGAACCATCATGTAAAGTGAAGTTATTGAAATGCGACACCAATTTGCCGTTCAAGGGTCGTAGCGAGATGTCATAAACAGCATTATAGGCTAGAAGGAACACCGACAAAATGGAAAAGACGATGATGGACTTGGGTCTTCGTAAGAGTGAGGCAGTTGCCAGAATCAACCATGGGTGGATTTTCGACATGTTTGCATGGCTCTGCTCACGGCAAAAAAGAGGAATTGGACTGGATAATTGGGAGGATGTTCAGAGACAAAGACCGGGAAGGGAAAGATGCAGATGAAATCTTTAAAGCGCAGCGCACAAATGGTAAAAAATCAGTATTGTGGACCCGGGTTTGGATGGAGGTTACAATTGTCCAGGTCTATTCAGGTCTGTTCAAGTAGTGGATAATAGCACACGCAGGACAGGATTGAAATCGGATAGGGCCAGTCTTTCAATGAAGAAAAGCCAATTTGCAAAAAGGATTTATCTGGAAAAGTTCAGATAAGGGAAACTTTCAAAGCTCGGAGGAAAAAGGCAAAAAAAATATATATCTGCAGAGCACAACCAAATGTGTTGGTACCAATTATTTCAACCCTGTAGCGTAGTGGTGTATGCACATCTTATATACTCAGGCCCTAACGTGCCACTTGGTTTGGGCACTGACATGTCATTGCCGAGGAGCCTTGCAGAGTGACTAATGGCGAGATACCATGCAAAGTTACAAACAGAGAAGATGAAAGGTGATGATTTACATTTAGAGGCCAGGGGTTCTGACCTGATAATCCGTGACTAAAGTTGGAGACTGAAGTTATAAAATTTTGAATTGTCACTAAATTCTTTGAGGGTAACGTCTCAAGTCTAAAATGTCTCAGTCTAAAAGTCTCAGTCTCAAGGTGCACCCTCAGGCCCTAAAAGTTGCCGAACCAAAAGTCGCACTATGAGAGGCAGGTCCTGGCAATTTGGCACACCGCCTAAAGAAATAGGGTCTGGTATCCACACAAATATCCAGTAAGAATGTTGAGAAATTTGGACAAAATAGAAATCAAAGAGAATTCTTTTTTTTTTTTTGCAAATAGAATCCTGTCCAGTAAGATGACTACATTAGGCATTAAAACAGCTTAAATCGGGAAAGGTAAGGATTTCTTTTAGAAGACTCTTCGTTGTCTCAGAAAATACTTCACTGCGTTGATATTGATTCTGGAATTGTCATGGTGTGACTGTCCCCTCACAAGATTTTTATATTTTTTATGGTGAGGATGGACAGATCGCAGCGAAGGAAAACCCTCCGATCGCAATGAAATTACGACGATCCTCACTTTCCGTCCAATTCCGAAGTGCCAAAACAACCCGACTCAGTTTATAAAAAACTTTGTTAGTTCTTATCTTTATTTCTTTCTTTCTTTATATTCTTTTTTTTTATTGATCTCCTTGTCAGTGACCGTTCTAATCTATGACTTAAGAGTGTGGGAACTGTGTATTTTTGACCCCGGAGCTTTTCCATGGCCCCTTTCATACATTTTACGAGCGTTTGCTCCATGCATATTAGTGGTCAACCAGTCAATTCGTTTACAGTCCATAAAAAGAGTAGATGATTCGGCATCAACAACATTGTCCTTTAAAGACTTCTTTACTTTCTTGTTGTTTCCAAATAAACTTGGCATTTACAAGAAAAAAATGCTCTTCGGCTAAAATTTTACCATATCACGTTGTGCACAGCCGTGGTGCTCAAAGTCACCAGACGACTCTCAATAAGATAAACTTTTATCTTGGTCAGGTGCATGGTCATCAGACTAAATGATACTAATCATTGAAGTATCTTTCTATTGTTTTTATTGATGCATGTGATCATCTCTGTCATTTTTTTTATATTGTTGCATAGATTTGTGTCATCCTTGTTCTGGTTGCTTACTTTACGTCTCAATGGCGTGAATATCTGTTTGTCATGATCAGATGTTTTCGTGAACCCAATCAAAGCCGTCAATGTATGCTTACTCATTACGATGTACAAAACTCCCACAGGCCAGCGTATATTCCTACTTGGCTCCCAAACTCGTTATACTCAAACTGTTCATGTGCATGAGTAACTCATCAATCCTACCGTCCAAAACTCCATTAGCATAGTCGTCCCTACTGGCCTGGTCCAAGTACTGCTGCACCTGTGCCAACCGAGAGTAACCCTCCGTACAGAATTTCAACTGGATCTTTACTAAACTTTCAAACGATGGGTCGTAAAATGGAACCCTCAAGCTAATGAGCTGCGGCAACTCTGCCTTCAATTGCTCGTTCAATTCGTCAAAAATTTCTTTGGCAATAGCCAATTCCTTCTCCGCCCGAGGCAATTTGCCCGCATCTTTAGCAGGCTTATCCACCAATCTTCTTACCTTGGCCTTGCATTGGTCATAATCGGTCTTCTTGTGAGCTCTCTTCTTAATTGCCTCATCAATCTCCGTGAAGTAATTGGCAAACTTAGTCACAGGGTCCAAAATCGTCTCCCGGAATGGCTCGTCCACCTGCTTGACTGTCTCCTCGTCTATCTCTCGCACACACTGTAAGTAATAGCCTCCAACGTTGGAGTACGCAGATCCACCCTGTTTAGTATCCTCATATAAGTTGGACACCGTCTCTGCAATGGTCACTTGCGATGCTGTCACTGCTCTCAATGAGTCCAAGTACCCCTTGGATGCCTTTTGCAAGTTCTGGCCAGCAGTCTTCAATGTCTTGTATCTTCTCTCTTCTGTGTCGAAGTCCTTGTCAATGGTCTTATCGACATCTTTGACCATCACGGAGTTACCCGCTCTGTTGACAGCTTTCTTGAATCCTTCCCACGACATGGACTTTTGGGGTTTGGTTACAGATTGTTAGTTACGGGATGTAATTGGAAAGGTCACTGCGAACTGCCTCGGGTCACGTGTGTGGCGACAGTTCCGGAGAGGAAATTATTGTTGATATGTGATGGTTTGGACAGACAGAGAAATACAAATTACTCCATCTTAATCATTATTATGTTTACTTGGTTTTTCGAATTCTTTCTTAATTCTTGTTTCCCAATTTTTTCCGCCTTTAAGTTGCAAATCGCAATGTGATTCTAATCCTTGTTGTGAGCCCTCTACTTTTAATGTTTCGCAGCTTACAAATTCACATCCACAAACTTGAGCAATCCACAACTATAAGCCCTTTTGAAAAGTAAAAAATAAGGCGAACCCACCGTAATCCCAAATTATGCTGTATGAGGCCAATGATGAAAATTACCCTTTGCGGCCAATTCAAAAAGATCTGCTGGGTGTTTTAACCCCATCAACTCATCTCGCAAACATTAAGATAAAGAAACGAGGAACCAAGAGCCCAGGAGACAAGAGCCTAGAAGCCAGGAACCCCAATGCTGGAGGCCCACAAGCCAAAATCCCAGAAACCAAAATTCCAGAGACGAAGGATTTCAATGATGGAAACCTGAGACCTTTAGGTCTACAACTTCCCTTGCCAGTCCATCCAAATGCATATATTCCAGGTGCCTGGACAAATACGAAAGATTTGGGATATGTATCCAAATCTAATCCCATCGAATTAAAACGACCTTTATCACGTAGGTTTCCTCCAATTGACGAGGCAATTGAGGAGTTCTTTGAAGCCGGTAACATTTGCGAGAAGGAAAACATCGCAACCTCGCATGGTTTCTCTGGATTAGTTAGCCATCAAAATCAAAAGTCTTGTCATAACCTGGGAAGCAGCGCAAACCTTCGAAACCTCGACCAATTCAAAGACATCGAGCCTCACATGACAGCGCCACTTCCCAACATCTCCAAACTTGACCTCTCTCTCTTGAACTCCCAAAAAGATACCACCAATGTCTCAAATGCCGTCCCTCTCGCGGGTGCCTGGGAATTCAACTCTTGTGAGGAAAGCGACGAGTGTAGTCTCTTACACATTCTTACGCACGAATTGGAGCATTTGGACGATGCCAACCAGACTAAATCGCTCTGGGGAATCCTCAAGCAGATGACCATTGGTCTCAATGACGAAGAATACTTTGAGGAGTATCCATGGTCGAGATATGTGTCAGACGACAGAGAGAAAGACAGAGGTCTGGCATAGCTTTTGACATCACATTTCCACAAATCCCTTCCATGCCTCTGTATCCAACTTATCTTTATAAATTTCTTTGTGCTTCCACTTAGACTTTTCCGTCCGTAGCAATGTCGTCAGACAGTAGAGAGATGCACCAGCCCACGCTCCAAGACACTGTTTGCCAGAAACAGCCATTGTAGGTAACATTCTGCGGAGCTGGGAAAGAAACGTGGCCTTAAACCCTGGGATCTTGGCCACGGCACCCAGAAAAATGACGTTTTGCACCACTTTGGGCCGCGTATCGAGTCCCAATCCCATAATTGTACTTGCGATCTCACTGGGTAGACATTCACTGCTCAAAACCATGTTCAACGGATGTTCCATGTCAAGTTCTTCCAGATGCAACTTGTCTTTGCGCAATGGAGCTCCAATAAGGGCCTCAATGGCCTCGAAACCTGCGTTTCCACCCGCTAAGTTGTAATGCACAGTCTCCAAGGTGAAATCTTGGTAGCTGTTATCCAGAATTGATCGTAGGTCACTCACAACAGACACGCTGCAATCATGCCAGTCTATATGGACCACAATGGCATCCTCTACACTTGAGGCTACCGCACACATCAACGAATGTGGGAGAAACGATATGGAAGCACAGATCTTGTGCATCAAAAGGGCATTGGAAACCACGAATTTCTGAACTGCCAGGTAGTTTCCATCAACAACAAACAATTTGCACAGAGCAGGTGAGATGAGGAGTTCACGAGCAACGCAGTGCTTGAGAAGTCTGGCAAGGTCTTTATAGTCGTTGTGGTGCCAAACAGTCCATCTTGTATCTTGAAAGTCCGCATTGTAGTGTTCCACCATCGTATGGAGATCAGGACGCCGTTCTATGGCATCCACAATTTCTTTCCTATCAGAAGAATCAAGGGCGTGGGATTCTGTCTCCAAAAACCTAGGATACTGGCGCTGGGTAGAGCTATTTGAGATGAATCGTTTCCATAGTGGAGAGTCTGGAGTGAGATCCACATGGGGTTCCGGCTCGCCAGCAAAGCCAAGACGGAAAGTTCTAGGGGTGAAGTGAAAAATCACCGCATAGTACTCGCTAGGCATTGGGTGCTGGCAGGTATGTGTGGGGGGTATATCGAGTTGGATGTATTTGGTGTAAATATGATTACACAGGATAGGTAAATAGACCATCACAATCTTTGATCTTTCACCAAAACACGTTATAGTTTTTATAAATACTGTTCCGTTTCCTTTACTTTGCTGAAATTTTGTTGCTTCATTTATTAGGTTATCCCTCGTACTCTCATTAGAAATTATCATATGTTACAACAACTCCAAGTCTGCTTCATCTAGATCCATAAAGTCGTCCCCGATTGCTTCGTCTCCTTCTTTAACGTCTCCGTTTTCTAGATTTGGATTCTGTTGTCTCTGGTAAGCTTCAAGTTGCTCGAGATTCCACACAGAAACACCCTCTTGGTCCTTGGGATTCGTGGGTTGAGCCAAATTTCTCAAAAACTTCTTTGCAGACGCCAACGCCATGTCTGTCGATAAATTTGTATCTGACTCATGAAGAGCCTGTGCAATCCATCTTGGCAATTGTGACTTTTTGTTCTTAAATCTTCTGTCTGCCAAAACCATGATTCCGTAGTCGTCTTTTCCTCTCAAAACTCGACCCAAACACTGGGCTGCATGTCTCATGGCATCGAAAGAAAGGAAGTCGTTCTCTTTGATCTGGAAATGGTCTCTCATGAACTCAAGACGAGCTTTCAAGATTCTCGACTCAGTATACTGGAATGGAATACCAATCATCAACACTGTACGACCATAATGGTGATCAAAATCAATACCTTCCGAAACCTTTCCACGAGCAACAGAGAGAAGTACAGCACCTCGCCCGTTCGAACAAGCCTTTCTATAAGTTTCCAATGCCAACGATGTTTCCTGGGCATCCGGAGTTTCCACCAAAATCAACTTGTACTTCCACACCTCGTCAAGAACACCCATGTTCTGCCACATAGAGATGATGGATTCCATGTAAAGGTAAGAAGGGAAGAAAACCACCATACCATCAGGAGTTATTTTGGAAAATTCAATAAGCAACGAGCCGTAGTTACGCACAACTGAGGGGTCATTTCTGATCTCAAATCTAGAAGAAATGGATGTTTGGTCAGATCCCTTAGTAATAATCATTGGCAAAAACGATCTTCGCGCCAAAGTCATAGTGTAAGACTCCTGGATCACAGTCTGGAAGTTAAGCATCTTAGGATACATGTCCAAAGGCGAAATGGTACCGGAAGTGATGATAACAGACAGAAAACGGTCGAACACAGGCTTAATGGCAATGGAAGCATCCAAACATGTGAAATGCAAAATAGGATTGGGAACCGTGGATCCCTCTGTCTCAAAAGGCTCAAGAATAAGCTGGAACCCGGTTTCGTACGTGGAGACCAACGTTGCAAAAGTTGCGATATCCTTCAATGCGTTCAAATCCTCGACGTCTGCAAGCTCCAAGGTTCTCACCAAAAGTGAGAGACGTTCTGAACAAAACCGTAAGGGTTTTCTGTCGATAAATGTCAACTCTTTGAGATGCTGGAGGAAACTCACCGGGGTTTCACTGATGACATGGAGAACCTTCATTCTGGTTTTCAAGTACTCAATGAATCTTCTCAAGAATGAAACAAAATGTTCAGCCTTACGAATATTTCCAGGAATGGCCTCCTCCAACAAATCCTTGGGAAGGACCGGGTTGGCCATGAAGAGTTCTTCGTCTCTGGCGATTTCGTTCTGCCGAAGACCTTCAACCAACTTTTCATACTCATTCTGAAGTTTTTCATTGTCTTGAGCCTTCATCTCATCTACAGCATCTGCCAATTTGTTGGCACCTCTACCGGCTCGTTTTAATGTGTCATCGGTTAAAAAAAGCGACAAGGACTCAATACAGACGTTATCGATGTTGTGGGCCTCATCAAAGATAATGATACTGTCTTTACTCAACTCCCGCGACACACGCTCTGCAATTTTCGGGTCTAGCAAGTAATGATACGAGTAGATGATGATGTTGCAGAAGGAGATCATTCTTCTGACAGTGAAATAGGGACACGTCCCCAAACCTTTACAGTATTCCAACAAGGCCTCGAACGAATACACTCCACTGGGGATCAAGTCGTGCTGGTCGTAATCATAAAGCTTCTCGTGGAATGAACAAAGTCCATACAGATCGGGCTGTTGCATCATTTGCTCCTGAGTGATGTTCTGCTGCTCGAGCTTCTGTTTCAACTGACCATTGGTTAACCGGCGACATTTCTCGTCCACCACGGCACCTTTCCGCTCCTTTGACACCACCGGATGCAAGCACAAGTTTTTTCTACTTGTAAGCCCCAACCCACGGAAATCCTCCACGTATCCTAGCTCGTTTGCCCTGTACTCCATGAGTCTATGCAACTCTATCAATGCCTTCTCGATCTCCGACATCGTACGCGAACAATACACAATCTTACGGTGCTCTGGATAGTGCATCTGATATGCCACCGTCAATGAAAGCAATGAGATCGTTTTCCCTGTTCCTGACGGCATCTCTAGAATACAGTTGCCTCCAACATCTAGTGTTTTCTTGATGTCGCACATGTACGCATACTGTTCTGGGTATATGCGCGGGTAGGGGAAGAGCACGGGTAGATCGTCGATGTAGAACTTCATTTGGGAAGTTTTTAGGCAATTGTGGTGGTTGAGATGGTGCTTTCACACAATGAAGAAGTATGAGATGAATCGGTGGACTGCAGAGTATGCAACAGCCATAGAGAAGGTAGATGATGACGATCTTTTGGTAGTATAAAGAATGGGAAAAAAGAATGGAAAAAATGGATACTATTGGAAATACAATTGGGTTGGCAATATTGACAGAATATATGTTCAGTTATGTTCGTGATCTAGGGAGTTCTCATACTCGTGTTTTCTCATACTCATGTTTTCTCATACTCTCATACTATCATTCCTCTCATTATCTCGTTCCTGATTCTCCAGCTTTCTCTTTCGATCTCTCTCTTCTCTTCCCTCTCGTATTTAATACCACCACCTATCCAAACATGTGGTCTACTAGATCCTTCAACTGAGGGAAGATGATATCAGAGGTATCGCCGCTCACCTTGTGAAGAATGCCCTTCTGGCCATAAAACTCCTTCAACGGTTCAATTTCTGCATTATACTGGTCCAACCGCTTCTGGAACACTTCTGCAGTGTCGTCGCTTCTCTTCACCAATGGCTCACCTGTCAAGTCGTCAGTAAATGGCTTGACCGGAGGATTGTAGTCCAAATTGTACACTCGGCCACTGGCCGGATGGACCCATCTGGCCTCGATTCTCTGCAAAATCACACTCTGGTCCACATCGAGCTCTACTACAAGATTCAAGTTGCAATGCTTTTTGCCCAAAACGTTGTCCAACTCTGTGGCCTGGCCCGCCGTTCTTGGGAAGCCATCCAAGAGCCACGATGTAGTGCGATTGAGCCACCGCCGCTGCTCCAACTGCGACTGGACAAGCCCCACCATGGTCTCGTCGGGCACCAACATTCCCTTGTCGATGTACGCCGACGCCTCCTTTCCTATAGCCGTTCCTTGGGCAATCTGACTCCGAAGAGTATCACCGGATGAAATGGAGTTGATTTCCGGAAACCATCGAAGTAACCGCGAGGTCTGAGTGCCTTTGCCTGCGCCGGGTGCGCCAAGAAGGAGAAGACGAACAGGATGAATGAGTGACATGAAACGTGCCAGGAGAAAGAGGTGCAGCTACGTGAGGTTAAGTAGTGGAGGTGGAAGTGCGGCGATCTGCACCTGAATACTGGGGAAGTAGGAAGGAAGAGAAGGTAGTAGGAATTGGGAGGAATGGCAGGGTTTATATAATGAAGACATCGTGTTTGTGCCGGTAGGTATATTATTGGAGATTTTGGTGAATTTCTGTAAAATTTGGGGAACCTTAGAGGATTTTTTGGTTGTGTTTGAGGTGTCCTATAGGTGGCATGTAAGAATGGGTTTGTCGCGGAGAAATGGAAGTTGGTTAACACCGAGGCTTCGCTAATCTGAGCAGGAACGCATGGAAGCACCACTATAGAAGCTGGTAAGAATGGAGTTAAAAATAGAGAAAATGGGGAAAGTAAATCGAGGAAAGTAGGGATGGGAAAACATCTGCATTTGGACTGTTTATGCTGGATATGGATAACCAGTGCTGTTGATAAGTTACCATTTGTCTCTTGTACCTATAGCAGATTATATGACTTCACTGGATTCTGTATTTTATTCCAACAGATGGCAAAAATAGGAATATTGCCAATTTGCATTGCTCAACTAGAAATGAAAGTTATCAAGGCTATTCCTCACTAATTTGACGCAGTTTAATCCCAGAAATTCTCAAAAAGAGAAACCATATCTCGAAGATTCCAGTATCATTTAAAATGCGTAGTCGTTCAATGATGTTTAAACTGTTATTCTCTAGGCTGAGTGATACGTTCATAAATCTACTCAAGTACAATCGCATCTGTCCGCGAATCTTGTCTTTGCTATTTATATTCGATCTTTATGGAAGTAAAGCCCTTTGTCTCATCTTCAGCTTAGTGCACTTTCATCCTACAGAGTCCAGAGTCTTAATAATAGAGTCCAGACTCTCAATATCAACGTAGATGCTTGCAGAACATCTCACTAGTACCGAACACTACCTTACTATCCTCTAAAATTTAACTTGTCCATTATAGTACATTACTCGTCGTCCTCATCAGACTCCACAATTCTCCGCCTCTTCCGTCTGTCCTCTCCCTCATCGGGCGTTGCTGACTTATACTTCGAGGCTCCGTCATCCTTCAAATTCTTCAATCTTTCTGCGCCACGCTCAAACTTCTCGTCCTCATCTATATCCAAGTGTGTGTCGTCGTCATCCTCGAGCTCCACTTCCTCATCATCATTGGCAACGAAATCATCTTCGTCATCATACTCATCAGCACCATAAGTCCTCTCAAACCGTTCGTAAGCAGACTCATAGGTGTTTCCACGGCCGGGACCCGGACTCTCGGTCTTGCCCAACTTCTCCTCTTGCAATCTTCTTCTCTGCTCAATCTGTCTCTTCATCTTGAGGTTCTTACGCTCGTTCTCATCTGCCAAGCGCTGCTTCAACATTGGATCCTTCTCGGTCAACGTGTTCAAAATCTTGTCCTTAGTCTGGATGTTCTTGACCGCTTGCGTCAATCTACGGTGTGTTTCCGTCCTGGTGGAAGATGGAAGCAAGCTGGCTGACTTGGTCAAAATCGAGTCATTCTGCAAAATCTCATGGTCAACATAACTTTTAGCGAGAAAATGGTCCGTGATAGGTAACTCCCTGAAGTCAAAGAGCTCGTCTCCAATCTTCAACGATAACAGTCCATCGTCCCACTGGACAAAGTGTGCATTAGACTGTTTGATGATCTCATCGTTTCCACTGTTGGAATATCTCCATCTGATAGTATTCTCGTTCAAGAGCTTTTCTGCAATGGCATCATTCTGAATCTGTTTGGCGTCCATGGTGCTTTTGGTTCTGTCTTTTGCATTCTGGGCAACTTTCTCCTTGAAATCATTAGGATCAAACGGATGCGCATCCACATTGAGGAAAACTGGCATCTTGATCGAATATGTATCCACCTCAGGCTTGTGGGAGACCGCGTGACGAGGCAAAGTAACATCCATAGACGTTACTTCTCGTTCTTCTTCACTGTCTTCCGAGTCATTTTCCTCGTTGGGTATACTTGACTCTATTGGCTTTGACTCCAAGTCTTCATCTTCTCCGAACAAGTCGTCGACTTCTTCTTCGCTGCGGTTCGACAACTCTTCGTCCGACATGTTTTGTGGGTAATGTATTGGGGTGGTTTTTTCGAAAATCGGTGCCAGCATTCTCAGACTTAGGTGCACTCCACAACAAATGTTGAAGGTGGAGTGGTGAATGCAAGATACTTGCAAACGTCAATTTTATTCAATGGGGAGAGACATACAACCCCCGTAATAATACATATATATTGCAATAATAACCCATAATCCCAGGGAAAAGTAAAAAATAAGGTATCAACAGTAAGCGAGCGGATGATCGTCTGTGTTTGGCGAGGCTAGGTGCCAACCTCACGGGAAACATCAGAAATCGTAATAGGGGGTGCAGTAGATGCTGCAGAGGCGGGTGACTCCTCCTCTGCCTCGGCTGGTGCACCCAAAACATGCAAGAGGTTTGTTGCTGCCGATGGCTTCGGTAGGCCCGATCCATGTTCCTCGGTATATTCTTCGTCGCTGCTGGCACTAGCAAACTCAGTATCAGATAAGGTCAAACCTCGGGCGGCCTTGTTTGTGGTTGTATACCCAACCAAGTCCACATGGTTTGGCGACGAAAGTGACCGGCTATGAGGTCTCCCTGAACTTCGAACTCCGAGCGTGTTCTCTTCGGGAGACAACTTTGGGAATTCAGTGGTCGACTGCTCAGGTTGTGGAGAATTTCTAGACACAGGAGGTTCGCTGCTGGGTAAAAGCTTGTAAGCGTACTGGATCAAAAATTCAACCACAGATTGCGACAATGCGTATTCCTCAGGGTCCAAATCGTGACTTGGGTGCAGCAAGATGGAAGGCTGGAAAATGGCAGCTAGATTGCGAGACGACATGAGATTCTCGCTGCTGTTATTTTGGACCATGGCTAGCAAGTCTAAAATATAAAAAAGAAGTTGTCTGGATAGACCAGGAAGTTCATCCAAAAGCAACTTGAAGTCATCGATAGCATCATAAACATCGCGGGTGAGTTTCTTGTAAGTTCTGATCTTTTGAGAAGATCTATGTTTAGAGTCATGTTCCTGTTTCTTCGGACTCGAGTTTCCCTTGGAGTCGACGACATCTGAAGTAGACAATTTCATTTCCAGAAGGGCACTAGGCTCAGAAGACCTTTCATCCAAAAAGTTGTCATCACGCTCCAGGTCGGTAGGTAATATTTTTGAGGATGAGCCGTTCCCTGCAAATGTAGTTTCCGACTGAGGATATGGACTTGGAACTGGTGAAATCTGAGGGGTCGATAAACTGGCAGAGTTGGCAGAATTCGCAGCAATCATAGGAGATGCTTCATTCGACGCCTGCTGCACTGGAGGCTGAGCAATGGCCAGCAGTCTGGGTGAGTGAGCCCGTGGAGGCAGAGCATGACCCGCTGCCAGAGACATCTTCGTGCGGGGGTTTTCCGACTTGTACTTCATGTATTTGATGATTCTCTGTCTCGTGCGCAATGGATCTCGGAAGTCTTCATAGAGCTGGAGTGGAATCAAAGGTTCAGGCAAAGCGTTGAGGTAGCGTCTGAGCACCAGGGCCGCGTCATGGACAGTATAGCCGTCCCAATTAAGTTTCTTACCAAACTCTGGCGGAGTACTGAAGATGATCTGAAGCTCCTTGATACGTTTTGACAGGCCACCGACACGGAATATGCCTTCCACAGTCAAGCCATTCTTCTTGAGGAATACCCCACACTTCGCGACCACGATGGGGATACGACCATACTGAAGCACGTCAGAGGAGGTGGATTCAGTACCGAGAATGGAGATTTTTGCAGAAGCTTCCTTTATGGCGTCCTCAAGCGGCACGCCGAAGTACTTCAGGTTCTCGTCCACCAAAGGATTGCTTTGCAAAAAAGAATCTCGGTGCTGGCGGAGATTGAAGCTATCCTGTGCACTTTGGTTGGAGTTGGAGTTTGATCTGATTCTATTGACATTGTTCGTCGAGCGGGACTTGTGATTCAAGAGTGGGCGGAGGAAGTCCAGGTGCCCCAGCAGATGAGAATGGGCAACAGGGGCCGATTCTTTGGATGGGACGGGGAGAGGGATGGCCAGTTGGGGCGGGAGAAGTTGTGAGCTGGGGGAGTGAAAGGAAAACAGCAGGCGTGATGGTGATTTGGACTCTGAAGTTGCAAGGTCATCGGAGACCTCGTTAAGCGAGTCGTTCAGGGTGACACCTGCGCGCTTGAGATTCTTAACCCAGCCAAAGATGGAGTTTCGGTTGGTGGGGGACGCCGACTGACTCATGACTGTTACAGCGGCAATGAGTATTTGATGTGTGGCGGGTGGATTTGGAAGGTTGGAAGGATTTGGTGGACTGGCGACCTTGTGGGGATGGCAGTGTCAGTGACACGGGGAGGAAGGAATGCAGCGGCGACAGACGGCGGCTAACAGCACAGGCGATGTCCGTGGCGACAGAAACGGCGACGGGAGGCGGCTGGAGGCGCAGGCAAAGATGATGGAGGCGCGTGGTAAGCAATGGGGCAATGCGATTCGATGGTGGGTGTTGCTTGGGATACGAAATGGCGCAAGATAGACACGACGCGGGACAGCAGAGACACAGCGACAGCAACACCGAGAATGGGAGATGCGGTCGGTGGCTGTGGAAGGGAGGGAGACAAAATTGGAAGGGGGAAAAAAGGTGAATTGGCGAGGTTGTTTCGAATTGAACCTTAAAGGAAGAATGAATGGAAGTAGACGAGAAAAGGCGCACTATGGCAGAGTAATAAAAAATAGACCTGGTGATCGGGCGCAGGCAGGATGCTAAATATAGGTGAGCAAGGCTAGGGAAAGTAAGAAAATTGTGGAAGGAAATGTCGAGAGGAAAAGTTGACGAAATAGGACGAAATTGGGAATGAATTTTAGAATTGAAAAAGGGGAATGAAAGTTTGAAATTGAAGTTTTTGATGGAGAAAACGACTTTAGAGTTTAGCTGAGACGACGAGAGAATAGAGAAGCATCAACGGGAAGAATAGAAGTTAGAGAGACAAAAGATGGTGAGTTTATGAATAGGAAAGAAGGAAAACAAAAAAGAAAAGGAAATGGAGATGGAAATAAAAAATATAGAAAAAAAAAACCAATTGAAACGAGATAAACAAAAAAAAATGAGACGGCAACTGACTCCGGGACTGTCTGGTTGTGGGAAAGGAAACGGCCAAAATAGAGTTTGGGATGCGCAATGAGTGGGAAAGACAAGATGACTGGTTTGAATGGGGAACCAGTCAAGAGTTAACAGTTGGAGATTTCTGTGACTTAGTTAAGTGGCACTATTCACCATATTATTTTTTTAACTCAGTTCTTGACATTTCCATCTACCGCACTATCCACCTTTCGTCGTCTTGTATGCTGACTGGCCAATTGTGGGCTCCCAACACGCGAGGCCCCAAATATCAAGAGGAATGTCTTAAGACGGGGCTTAGCTCCAGTTGTTTTCATGGAGCCTTTTGGGACAATTCGGGACAATATTGGACTATTATGGACGACTGGAATGGACCAACTTCAAAAGAATTTTTCATTGACAATAGAAGGGAGATCCTCTAGCATGGACTTTTATTTTTCTGTATTTCTATGAATAGAACTTGGGAGTGTGGAATGATTTTAATGAGAATTTGGCCTGGAACTGAAGGGACTATTCACTGCATTAAGCCTGTGCAAGAGGAAATTATTTTATAGATAACTAGAAAATTGGGACTTGGGGATCAAGAATTTAACGGGGTATGCCATATATAGCGGAGTCTAGAGACTTCAACAAGTAGACCTTGAAGGTTCCTTGTGGTGAGAAGGTGTGCTCAATAGCCAACTACAGGTGACAACTGAGAGCAAAGGTTGGGGACAGTAATCTGAGATCCAGCCGTTCTAGACCTCCCATGGCACATAACTGGATCTTGCACGTCCATAATATCGGTATGTCGGCTGTTTCATTGGACAGCAACTGACAAAATGCTAGAGGATGGGCTATATTTAGCGCGGAATGAAGTAAGGGGTAGTTTAATGGGATTGAGACCATGGAAGTGGTGGGAGTGGAAGTGTCATAATGAGTCTGTCGAGGTTGAATGTTTGGAGTCAAGTCCAATTTTTTTTCTCTTTTTCATTGGACCTGAAATGGTTGTTGTTACGCTAATTATCGCTTGTTTGATGAATTAGTCATTAAGTTTGATAAAATCTGTTTCAAGTCGGTTTATACTTTCTGATAGAAATCAACTTAACACTTTAGTCGCACACTCACTGAATCTCTTCCCATTTTGCAAGTGTCTACATATTCTCGCACCCTTCCACATATACCTTTACACATCTTCCAAATAACACCTTTCCATTTATGCCTATTTATACCTATTTACACATATTAATGACATTAACACGTTCTCATATCTCATTACATCCAATTTCACTCGAATGAACACTGTATACATATTTCCTCATAATTCCTTTATCTTCTTCCCAGTCACCACGCTCTGCACTACCTACTCTCTTTTCACACACCCGTGCACCAAAACATAAACAAACATCTTTAAACAACTACATGTCTCCCCGTCGCCGCCCCCTCAGCAAGGTTCTGGTGAATATCGACCTGAATCGCATCAAAAAGCGTCAGTCTCGCCCATCGCTTCCAAAACGCGCCTCTTCTGGTCTTCTGCTCGCAGATTTCGAGATTGGGAAGGTGCTCGGAAAGGGAAAGTTGGGCAAGGTCTACTGTGTCCGCCATAGGCTGTCAGGACTCATTTGTGCTATCAAGGCTATGTCCAAGAAGGAATTGGTGGACCTTAAATTGGAGAAGAACTTCCGCCGCGAGATTGAAGTCCAGAGAAACCTCATCCACCCCAACATAAGCAGACTCTATGGGTTCTTCTTTGACGACACAAACGTCTACTTGATTCTCGAGTACGCCCTTCATGGCGAGATATACCAGTTGTTGAAGACTCACCGACGTTTCGACGACATTACGGCATCCAATTACACATTTCAAGTGGCCAATGCCTTGATGTACTTGCATTCTAAAGGTATCATTCATCGTGACATTAAACCGGAAAATATCTTGCTTGCATCTGACAAAACTGTCAAGCTTAGTGACTTTGGCTGGTCTGTAAAAACAAAAGTGCCAGAAAAGAGGCTCACTATTTGTGGAACCCTAGATTACCTTCCGCCTGAAATGGTGGAATCCAAGGAACACGACTATACTGTCGATATTTGGCTGCTTGGAATCTTGTGTTACGAATTTTTGGTGGGGAGACCGCCTTTTGAGGAGGTGGACAAAAACGCAACTTACAAACGCATAGCTAGGGTGGATGTTCAAATACCAAGTTTTGTAGAGGCTGATGCTGCTGATTTAATCCACCGCCTTCTCCAGAAAGATCCAAAGAAGCGCTTGCCCTTGTCCGAGGTGGAAAACCATCCATGGATTGTCAAGTACCGTCCTCTCTGGCCAAAACAGCCAGGTTCATAGACTAGTGCTTGATGCGCTAATATGGATTGGTAGAAAACTGGGAAGCTGATGTATATAAAGAGGTGGGTTAAGCATGGGCCGCTAATTGCATTAAATGGCAAAATGGCATTAATTATTGGATAGAAAAGGAATGAATAGATATCTAGATGACATCAAAACGCTCCGGTAGCACCTTGTCAACATGACTTAATCTGTCGATCCGGTCGACGGGGACGGAGTCCCATGATGTGCGAGAAACCGCATCTAATTTACATATAGTACACTACAGCAGTCTGGTAGCCACCGAAGCCTGGCCCTGCGCCTGCTCCATCTGCCGCTGTTTCAAAAGCAACTGCTGCTGTTGTTGTTGCTGCTGCAACTTGAGCAACTGCTGCTGGAATTGCTGTTGCTGTTGGTGGTTATACTGTGCGGTCATCAAGATGGCCTTCAGCGGAGCACGTACCTGATACAACTCTCCTGTGACGGCTGCGTATGATTGAGTGCCACCATCTCCAGCATTATTATCGACATTGACCAATGCGCAACGACCTTGAAGACCACCAATCGAGCCTGAAATGGCCTGATTAGCCAACGTGAGATCACCAGACAGCGCCAGTGAGTCAGCAGCGGCTGATCCATTCGTGATAAGTGCATTGGCATACGCTTCACGCATATAGAGGAAGTTGTGCCTGTTTCTCGTGGGAAGAATAACCTTGCGCTCCAAGGGAATGGCGTAATTCTTAGACAAGCCCTCCAACACCAAGTGGGTCTCCTCGTCTGGGTCGAGCACCATGTTCAATGCACCAGCACCAGTTCCGTCCTCGGAATCCACACCTCCCATTCCTGTGAGTTGAGCATTTTCTCTGCGCTGGGCTGCCAACGCATTGCTGGCTGCAAGCTTGGCTTGGTTCCGTTTCTGATACTGTTGTAGCAACACATCGTAAGGAGCACTACGTCCTGGCACTGCTCTCTTTGCACCCATCGAGTGGGTCTTACATGTGAGGGATCTGGCACAAAACCCTCCCAGTGGCAATGGCACACCACACTGCTTCTCGACATCCACTGGGCCCTTTGTTTTGGCCGGAACCTTTGTCTTCGGTGTCTTTTTCTTCTTCAGAGCATTATTGGCTCTGGCCGCAGCAGCCTCAGCGGCAGCAGCAGCAGCAGCAGCAGCATTAGCAGCCTCCTTTTCCTTTTGCATTTGCGACTTCTTATACTTCTTTTTTGGCCTTGGGCCCTGCGATTGCGCCAGCGAAGGGGTACCGGGCGTCGGCGTTGCACCGCGAGACAGATCCACCGAAGATGTCTCAATATCGAGTAAAGCATTTGCAGTTCTACCGCGTTTGCGCTTTGCAGGCACAGTTCCTGAGTTCATTTCCTCTTGTCTCTTCTGTTTCATTTCCACACACTTGGCGTAGTGTGTGCTTAACGAGTCTTCACCGATAGGGCGAGTGCACGAGTTACAAACTTGGAATTTGACCACCTGGGACAAGTATGAGGAGTCAGAGAGGACGTTGACAATGACACTCGAGCTTGTGGACGAGTTGCTAACGAAATCTTGGTCAAGGTTCCAGTCAAGTTTCTTATCCAAGTACACGCCAAAATCCTTCCAGATGATGGTTTTCTTCTTTGGCTGTTCGTTGCCGAGGTTGCGCACGGAGTCGAGAGTTACTACCTTGGAAGTGTTTCTTCTGCGTGTGCTGGGGGTCATGGGGTCCGGATGGTAGGAAGGGTCGATGATTGCTGCCTTCCGGTGATGGTGGGTATATGTACGGTTGATTGTGTGAAGTGTGGATGAGTTGGCGATAGAGGCACGGGTGTGCTTGGTGGTGTTGTTGGGACTGTATTGAATGTAGACGGCTGGAACACAGAGTACAGAATGACAGGTTGATGGATTCCAGATTGCGCTCAGCAAAAAAGTTTTGGAAAAAAAAAATTCATTCTTTTTGAAAGTGGAACAATTATTGAATGTGTGTGTCTTTGGGGTTGGCCATCAGTTTGGGTACAGGTTTGCTTTGAAGGAAAATCAATGTTAAGTATGATGAGCATGATTCTACGAATGGGCCAGAGTAAGAAGAGAACTACGAAAATTATGAATATACTGAGTATAATGAGTATTCTGAGTATTCTGAGTATTCTGAGTGTTATAAGTATAATATTATGCGATGGAATGGAATGAGTAGCATTAACTTCTATTTTAAGCAATTTCCTTTCTAGAATATAAGTATTACGAGAATTATGAGTCTGTCAGCTCAAAACCTATCAATAACCCCTGATATATCCCGAAAGTAAATCATTTCTCAATACCTGAAGAGCCCATACAATCACTTTTAAATTTCCCCAAAATACCCTATATTCCCTAATTAAGACAAACAGACTTACCAATTATTTCGCAGCCATGTTACCCAAAACTCTTGTTTCGAACTTCAACAGGATCAATGGTGCTTCTGACAAATGAGCGCACCAATTTTTGATGCTTCTTCTTAAAATGTCGGAAGTAGCTCAAAAGGGGGTTGCTTTTGTTTTTCCAGCATGAAAGCTCCACTACTTCTAAGCAAGCAGGGCACTGCACGGCCTTTCTAAACTTCCTATCTTGTCTAGATCGAATGAACTGGTAATCGCCATAGTAGAGTGCTTCAGGAATTAAGAATCCGTTGGCAAAGACACCGTGCTCCAAAGTCAAATGTGATAAGTAACTGGAATTTTTGAATGGCTTGAACTTCACTAAAGGACAGAAGGCACATAACCCACATTTTGATTCAGGTATCTGCTTTCCGTCCTGACTTAATTCATATCGATAATATTGAGGCTCGTATGGATTATTGATATCAAATTTGGGCAGCCTTTCGTACGTGATGAACGACACAGAATTGGTGAGCTCGTCGATCTCTCGAAAGTGAATCTGTCTCTGTAAAGCACCACTAACCACTGAAAATGACAGACCCGGAGGTCCGTCAGGAGTTTGACCTTCAACAATAGCTTTTGGAGTACAACATGCGTTGAAAATACATGCAGCCAACTTTTTTCTCTCCTGTGGGTCATGAGGAACACTGGCAACATTGGCAATGTTCATATTGATGACAGTTTTGTATATTTTCCCTTTATATCCATGGTATTCTAAGATGACCCCAAGACATTGTACAGATGACATGGAAAGGGTAACAAAGCTGTGAGATTGAAATTTGGAGTGGATAGGTTTGGCTAATTTATCTCCTTTTCTTGTGGAAGTCGTCATTTGTTGCGATATCTGAGACTCTAACGATGGGAGTCCTTCTGATGTCGTTGAATAAGTTTCTTGAGCGTTCTCAGATTCTTGATATCTCTCATCATGAATGCCTGTAATTCTCTCGATTTGGTTAAAGTGAATTGAAGAGGAATCTGTTTGGTGCTCTGAAAACTCAATAGATTGAGCAACCTCGCTTTGATGACCATGGACTGAATGAGCTTCAAGTGGAGGAAGAATCCTGGAAATGGGTAAACCTGTGTGTTCGTGAAACATCGTGGTTCCATTGAAGTTGTCAGATATAGGTGGAAGCTTACTTCTGAGCGACCAATCCCATTGCCCACTATCATCACCGATGACGATATCGCTTTCATTTCTCAAGTCTCGGGAGCTGTCCAGTATTGAGATCTCTGGAACTTGACTGTATCGTGTTTGAGTTTGCAACTGAATATCATGGCTTTTTATGTCAGAGGTTTGAAGATTGTTTCCATAACATGCAACTTTGGACAATGGTACTTCACTCTCTCGTTCTTTGGTCAAAGTGCCTAAATTGAAGCCTTTAAGATCATACCCTGGTACTTGCTGCGCTCTTGGCTCCAGAAACATTTTATTAGCATACGAAAGTGGCTGGGAAAATCTGGGAGTTTGAAGACCTGGCAGGTCGGGTGAAAGCCCCAGTAAATCAACTTCCTCCGAGAGGTGAACCTGACTCAGCGGGATATTCGCAGAGTAAAGGGTTGTGTCACTGGAGTTGAATAGGGTGAATTTTTGAGCATTCATTCCATGAGTACTGAAGTCTTGAATATTGGCATCTTGACTTACGAAATCTTGAGTTGTGCCCCGAACATAGTTCACAGTATCGTGGTACTGGAACTCAGATGCTAGAGAGTTTATACCAGGCAAAGTTTCCAGAGAGACAGGCTTCAGATATTCCGGTAGAGACTCACCACCAGAGGTAGAAGCAATCGGTGATTTCAATTTCCAATCGTCCCCTGGATGCTCTTCAACGGTGGAATTTGTGATGTGCCCAGTTCCCTCTATGGGCTCGACTGCGAATGGCAGCGAGCTGAATATGCCAGTCAGTTGGAAAAACTGATCCATTTCCTCCTGGCTGAAATCCAACACCCTGGTCATCTTTCCCTGGCCATTTGGGAACACCTTCTCGTACTGATCATTTACGGGCAACTGATGGTTGGCCATATACCACTAGAGACTATTCTAGAGATAGACTCGAAAGAAAGCAAAGAAAAAAATTATTTAGCGAAAGTGACTTTATAGCAATATTGAATGATCTTAGCAAATATTTATACGATGCCTAGCAATTCAGTTAAAAATTTCAAGTATTAACTGTTTTCTATTTTACAATCGGGCATCCCACAAATGGCTGCGTTTTGGGTGCAAAACCTGCACACCTCTCATCACCTCCACGAAACCTTTTCTTTCCACTATGGATCTGAAGTCGGCAATTTTTGCGGTCTGTTGCGCCCTCTACTACTTTTCGGGCGGCCGTTTCTCGCTCGTGGTGGCTGCATCTACCTGGTATGTGTTATCCACCCGCGGAAAAGAGTCTCTTACTCGTCAAAAGCCTCTGCCCATCAAAGAGGTGGACTTTACCCATGCATACATGCCTGAGCCCACCACAGTGTTTCCCAAGCAGAGAAAAACCGTGAAGAGAGCCCGTTCGCCCAAGGTTTTCCGTGGTGCAAAGCCTGCTGTCAAGGATCAAGGAACGGTGTTAACTTCAACACCTATCAGACTCATGGATTCACAAGTTTACATCTTCTACACTACGCTTACTGGCACGTCACAGCGTGTGGCGGCAGCTTTGCATGATAAATTGGCCAATCTCGAAGGGATTGCCCATGAGCCAAAGTTGCTCTCGCTCGATGATGATGTGGACGACTTGGAAGAGTATTTCTTGAAGACTCCTAAGAATTCCACTCAGAATATCTATCTTCTCGTGCTCCCATCGTATGAAACAGACTCTCCTATCGACTACTTCATTGAGCACTTGACAGACACATTCCAGGACTTCCGCGTGGACAAGTATCCGTTGCGTTCGTTGGCTGGGTTTGCCGTGTTGGGTCTTGGAGATTCCGAGTCGTGGAACGGCTCCAAGTTCTGTTACCAGGCCTTGTTAGCAGACAAGTGGCTTGGTAAGCTTGGAGCCCGTCGTTTGTTTCCTGTGGGTCAAGTTTGTGTCAAGCACGAAGGTGAACCCAAGACCCAGGAGTGGATTAATGGCTTCGCTTCGCTTTTAGCCGATGACGAACCTTTCTATATCGACGACAACGATGCAGCAGATGACAGTGATGCTGAGGAGGATGAACTTGATCCAGCAACTGATGTGGTTGATGTAGAGGATATGGGTGCCATCATCAAGGCCTCTGGAGGCTCATTTACAGTGGAACCAAAGCAGATGGTGGCCCAAGATTCCCCCACATTCCGTTCGTTGACCAAGCAGGGCTATACGATTGTTGGGTCGCATTCAGGAGTAAAAATTTGTCGTTGGACAAAGAGTGCCATGCGTGGCCGTGGCTCGTGCTACAAGTATGCCTTCTACGGTATCAAATCACATTTGTGTATGGAAACAACCCCCTCTTTGGCTTGTTCCAATAAATGTGTGTTCTGTTGGAGACACGGAACCAATCCTGTGGCAAAGCTGAACTGGAGATGGGAGGTGGATCCTCCTGAGAAGGTCTTGGCCGGAGCTCTTGAGGGCCACTACAAGAAGATCAAGCAAATGAGAGGTGTACCAGGAATTCAGTTGGACAGATTCCAGGAGGCTTTTCAAGTGCGTCATTGTGCATTGTCATTAGTGGGAGAACCCATTTTTTACCCTCATATCAACGAGTTTGTGGGAATGTTGCATGAACGTCACATTTCATCATTCTTGGTATGCAATGCCCAGCACCCCGATCACCTCGCTCGTTTGGCCAAGGTAACTCAGTTGTATGTGAGTATCGATGCTCCTACTAAGAAAGACTTGAAGAAGGTCGACAGACCTCTCAACGCCGACTTTTGGGAGAGACTCATGTCGTGCTTAGATATCTTGCGCACCACTCAAGCCCATCAAAGAACCGTGTTCAGATTGACATTGGTCAAGGGCTTCAACATGGACGACATCGAGAGCTACGCCGACATGGTGGAACGTGCACAGCCATCGCAGATTGAGGTGAAAGGAGCTACATTCTGTGGTTCCTCCAACGCAAATGGAAACCCATTGACCATGCAAAACATTCCATTCTACGAGGAGTGCCGTGTGTTTGTAGAGAAGTTGACCGCCGAGCTCAAGTCCAGGGGCCTGAGCTACGAACTTGCAGCCGAACATGCCCACTCATGCTGCATTTTGATTGCACACACCAAGTTCAAGATCAACGACGTCTGGCATACGCACATCGACTATCCTAGATTCTTTGAGTTGCTCGAAAGCGGCGAGGAGTTCTGTGATTTGGACTATGTGAAGGAGACACCAGCATGGGCTGTGTGGGGATCTACTGAGGCTGGTTTCAATCCAGAAGACACAAAGTACGACCGTAAAGCTGAGAAGGCCAAAAAGCGTGAGGCCCGTGAAGCGTTGGCTGCGAAAGTAGCAGACTTATAAGCCTTGGGAGAAAGTGCACTTTTGTCTGAGTTGGACTCCGACAACTAAGCAGAGCACAAACAGGACATGTACCATAGACATATTAGCGTAAAATTAGAATTGCAAAACTTAGAAGTAGTAGATTTATTGTGGGTACAACTCGCACTAACATTCAACGCATTATCATTTGAGGGTCCTCCATACATCGCGACACGATACTCAGATAATTCCACATCCACCAACAAATCATGACAAAAATAGCATTTATCCACCCAGATTTGGGCATTGGAGGCGCCGAAAGACTCGTAGTTGATGCTGCTGTTGGCCTTCAGAATTTAGGCAACGAAATCGTTGTCTACACGTCGCACTGTGACAAATCACACTGTTTTGATGAAGTCAAGGCTGATATCTTGAAAGTGCATGTTTTTGGGGATTTCCTCCCCACTACCATTGTTGGAAAGTTCCATATTCTTTGTGCAATCATTCGCCAACTCTATTTGGTAACGAAATTGATCGTTACGGGCAAAATCTCCAAGTACGACTACTTCATAGTGGACCAACTCTCATTCTGCGTGCCACTCTTGAGTCTCTTCTGCAACGCCAACTGTAAGGTGTTGTTCTACTGCCATTTCCCCGACCAGTTACTTGCAAAGAAGTCTGGCCTTGCGAAAATGCTTTATAGGGTTCCCTTCGATGCGTTGGAAGAATGGACCACTGGAGTCAGTGATCAAGTGGTGGTCAACTCAACCTTCACCAAATCCATTTTCCACAACACATTCACTCATTTGCAGACACTCAATCCTGGTGTCATCTACCCTTGTGTGGATATTAGCCAACCGGATCAGGATAATTCAGAAGCAGAGGCAGAACTTAATGAGTTTATGAAAGGAGGTAAATTTTTCTTGTCCATCAACAGATTCGAGAGATTGAAGAACATCGAATTGGCAATCAAAGCATTTGCAGAGTTCAAGTCCAAAACAACTCAAGTGCCATGTCCCAAGTTGATTATAGCTGGTGGGTTTGATTCTCGTGTTAGGGAGAATGTGGAGTATTTGAGTGAGTTGGAGAAACTCTGTGACGAGCTACACTTGGTGCACTATACCTTCCGAGGAAAGTTGGTAATGATGCCTCAGTCTACAGAGGTGATTTTCCTTCCCTCGGTGAAGACATCCATCAAGAACGCTGCGTTGAAGACTGCCCAACTTCTACTTTATACACCTACATTTGAGCACTTTGGAATTGTGCCCGTGGAGAGTATGTTAAACAAAACCCCTGTTTTGGCTATAGACAGAGGTGGACCACTTGAGTCAATTGTGAACTTTACCGGCTCCAATGGCGCGGAGGCCACGGGGTTCAATCGTCCCAATGATGTTGACCAATGGGCAAAAATCTTGCTTGAGTTCTCGTTGCCTGCGAATGACAAGTTGCGTGAACAATTGGGGGAAAACGGATACAACCGAGCAAAGACGATTTTTAGCCGAGAGCAAATGAGTGAGTCTTTCGCAACGAATTTGAAAGCTGCCTCCAAAACCAAATCTGACAAGGGTATTATATACAAGGTGTTGCTGATGTGGAAGTTCTTGGTTGGAGCTTTGGCAATTGGAATTCTCGCAGTATTCTTGAACAACTTCAGTAAATAGAGCGTCACAAAACAACAAGAATTTGAAGATTACAGTTTGAATATCTGTTTAACCAGTTTCCAAAAGTGGAGCTGTTCCTTTGGGCGCTCAATGACATTATATTGAGAGCCCGATCCTATGCTAAGGCTACCCTTAGCACTGTCGAACACGCCGATGAACGAGTCGCTGGAACCTTTAACTTTAGGATCAATCCTACGAGTCGTGGTCTGCTCGCTATACCACCCTTCTACCAACAGCTTAATATTTGACCTGACTTGGTCATACAGTCGCTGCAACTCCAGATCCTTAACGAGTTTCCACTTATGTAGGGAGCTTGAAGGACATTGTAGATTGTAACTTCGAATTGCCTGATTCAAACTGTCCACCTTTGCACTCATGTACTTGTCGTGGCTCTGAGTAAACTGATCCTTTAATGCTGCCATGCTGATGGCCCTTGCATCAGTATCCAAGTACCTCAACATTTCCATCTTATCGTGAAAACGGTCGCTAAGCTTTCTAATCATGATGTTGAACCATTTCTTCTCCAAATCCAACCGGAATGTGCTGATCTCTCTTTGTGTGCCCTGTTGACTTTCTATCCATGGAGGTAGGCAGTCCTGCTTGTTCAAGATCTCATTGAGAAAAAAATTGGTATCTGTTGAATTGGCCAACCGGTCTCGATCTAGGGGCTTACCCCGAACGCTGTCCATATTTCCAGACTCAAACTTTCCCGTTTTCTGATCAATAGCTGCATTTATTCGGGCATCAGCCATGGAGCCGATCAATCCAAGGGTTGCTTTTGGAGATGTTGCATCCACAAACATCGATGGTCCCATTAGCCGTTCCTTGTACAACTCCCGGAAGTTATCGTCTTTATTCTTGTCGTTTTTATCGGTCTTGCTAACCTTATAATCTAGACTCGATTCTTTGGCATTTTTTATGCGATCTGAAATTGGAACCGGAGGCGTGATGATGGTCTTCTGGCGTCCAACTGCCTTTGCTTTAGGCATAGAATCGACGATCATCCTTAGTGCGGTGTCACTAGTTCGTTCAGTACCACTCCAAGGTGGATTGGTGATTGTATCAGCGAGATCTCTGGCTTGTCGTGATCGAAGCAATTTCTCGCTTTGGACATAGGCGATTTCTTTCTGGAACTTGTCTCGGAACTCATGTTCTTGTTTCTGAGAGTCTTCAATGGCCCTCTCAAGTTCATTTTGACCAGAATTATCACGGTGGCCCGATCCACCTGCTTCGTACTTCTCATATAACTTTTTGAGAGTGGGGTCCCTATCGATGACAGAAGCAGTCAGATGGGATATTTGTTCGTCCAATATTTGCAGAAAACGTTCTGCTAGGGCTGAATTTTTCGATTTTGAATATGTTCGAAGAAACGATTTCATGGTGATTGTGAACATTCAAACCTAGCGATAAGTAGTTGGGTCACGTGAGATAAGTTGGAGAAGAGCAAATGGAGAAATCTCCAAATTAGATTACAAAATACAAACTTATTTTTGATGATTTCTTTATTGGTCTGTGTATTATATGATAGAGTTAATGGCAACGAATGTAGGGTCACAGGATCCTGTGGTCTAAAGAGCATAGAATACAAGCACACATGAACCCAAAACCACCGAGGTGAGGAAAAGAAGCTTAACCAAGAAACACATGACATTCTCGCGTTTACCGCCTGCGGTGATGATGAGTTGTTTTTCCAAGTCGATGTTGTCCATGAGATAAATCTCGCCCTTATCCTTGTTGTTGTCCTGGAAATGCTCAGACATAGCCAGGTCAACGGAGGAGACAGACAGCGAGTGGTTTCTCTTCTCCAGTGGCACGGTCAACGACGCAGATCTATCTCTAGTAGGCACATTGTAGGATGCGGAGCGGTTGATCTTGGGGGGAGAAGAGAACGACACTGATTGCCTTCGTTCAGACATGGATGTGAATAGTAGCGGGAGAATGTACTGGGAGGAGTAGCAAGAGCTAAAAGGAGCAGATAGGAACTAGTAGAAGCCAGTGGAACAGGCTAGTAGTTCAATAAAATATGCCAGAATGGAGTGAAACGAGCAAATGATAGCAAGGCGGTATGAGATGATCGCCAGGAAGTATATTTGCCAGGATTATGCTTTTCGAATATAGCAGAGGGCCCTGAAAGGTCTCAAGATGTTCACAAATGTTATTCTCTATCGTAGATGAAAGTGAGAATAAATTCATAAATCACGGAATGTCACCATCTATATATACCCCACCATCACCGTTTAGGCTGATCCACGAGGCGGCCACCAGTGACATCCATACATCCTGTGTGGGGGCCGCTAACTATAATAAAGCCCAAAATGGGCAGCCACGAGCATTTGGCGAATGCACATGAGGGAGATTTTGCCGCTAGGAGGCATGAGCACGTCGTTACTGCAATACGAGGAACGACCGATGGTGACTTGTGAAGGCTAGAAGGATTTTAGGTCATTGGTTGCACGGTTGAAGTTTTTAAGAAAGTTGAGAAATTTGACAGAATTGGAACAACTGAGTTTCAATTTCACCCATATGAATGGATCACTTGGCACGGCCAATTGGTCGGGGAAGAGAGTTAAAAAATAATATGGATTAGAGAGAGGAAATATCATGTAAAATCAAGATTTTGAAATGAAAACATTAATGCTTTGAACTGTATGAAAACACATCACTCATAATTTTGTGTTCCGAACAAAACGACTAGGAAAAATTTCCATAGGTTACTTACTGTAGCAGGGTAGAATTGAAGGTTTTGCCGATAAAAATAGATGGTAGGAAGGGACAAAACGGGTAGATCGCATCGCATGGAATTCTACTTTGTATAGGGCAAGGCTGTGCATATTCTTATTAAGCACCGAGGCGATGAGCAATGGGCAAGTAAGCTGGGATTGATGATGAAAATGATAGATTGGAGTTTGATATACAAAAACTTTACAATAATAAAGAAATAAGTACAATTTCGAATGAAATAATAGGACCCATCTGGTTTATGACCGTTTTAGTCATTGGGGGTTGGATGTGTGTAGGAAACCCGTGATAGAGTGGAGACGGTCATGGGCAAGAATGGTAGGTCAATAGAAACGGGGAAAATAGCAGAAAAATAACGAAATTTGGATTCTTTTGGAAACGTTAGCCCCATTGAAACGATGAAGCCGATCAATTTTCTTCCGAATCACACACTAAATATAGAATATAAAAAAGGCACGAGTATATGTCAACATGGTCAACATACAGTCCACACCTGCGTAGACATAGAGAGCAGGGACGTGGGTGTTGCAGGTACACTACTAAATGAATTGTTTGGTTAGTTATCGTGATACTGGCCAGGGGCACGAAAACAGGGCTGTGTAATTGATTCATTTCGGATCTTAGAAATTTGGGAATGTGCTCACGTGATGATATAAACCAAGTGTAAGATGAATTCAGATCGTCGAAACTGCTGGATTAGAGAACTGAAGTATAGTATTGCAATTATAGAAGGTGGAGTAAGACTTCGAAAGAATCAGATGAATTGTCTTTTTCATTGACTAATCAATTAGTAAATTCTTATCTTGTTTTTGTAAAGCAATAAGCTAGCTCTAGCGATGTGAAGCTGACTAGTATGTGATTATGCTAACCAGTGAGACTCATTCAGTGGAATTGGTTCTTCCCATTGGAGAAACGGGAGAAGAGGGTATCGAAAACAACATCAACATTTAAGAGTTAAGTAACATTTCTTAATGCTACTCAACATTCCATTTGAGCACAGTATCTTGTTTAATTATCATGATTATTACGTTTTCTCGTAGTTACCTAATTGAAACACACAATCGCTCTCAACTTGAGTGATAGTAGCATCTATCAACCACAAATCCCGAAACTGATAACTCCACGATAAACTCCAGCTATTGAAAGTACATTTTGATGCGTACTTTGTTACAATATAAATCTCTGGAAACTAGAACACCTCATCTTATTTCTAAGTTGAGACCTTAAGTAACTAATTATTTTTTTTTGACGAGAATCAAACTGACTGACTCATTAACATTCATATGTTTATCTGGTATTCCTAAATACCAAGTGTACTGAGTCCACTATACTTGCTCTGAATGGTAGCTTATCACAAGCAATGGATGTATTCGCAGCCATTGATTGTATCTCGTCTTTAAAACGCATATCAAATAACGAGAGACAATTCAAAAACAGAGAAAAAGGAAAAGTAATTCAAATTCAAATATTAAGAGAATGCCTTCCCATCCCGTATCATCCGCTGATGAATCCACATCATCCGAATCATATCAACTTGTTGAGTTCATTCCTCCATTGAAGAATCTTCGCGTCCATCTGGCCAGAGTATCCATTTCATCATCACACTGTCTCCATCCTTTGACTCTATTTATGAATTCTTACTTCCCAGAAGCATCTTCTTTGATTTCATATTTTTCTTCTTTTCATTAAACCCTCTCCATAATCTTCCTCTACCATATATTTGATTTCCCAACCTGCTTGTAACCTACCTATGCTATTTTTACGATTACACAGGACCTCGATATCGACCTAAAAAACTCCGAAAATCCCTTTTCATCACCGATCTCCTTCCCATCATGAAACTTTCCGCCATTTTTTTCTGTCTCTTGGCTGCTGTCTCTGTCTCGGAAGCCGCAGCTCCATATTCGGGCTCTTCCAACAAACCTCTGGTGGACCAGAAGGAAGAGTACGTGCCGAAGTTGACAGTGGACAAGGTCTCGGCCGCCGACAACGAGCCTTCCAACCTGCTTGATCACGACTCGGATGACGAAGAAGACAGAAACATCCAGTCATTCTACATGGCTGTGTCTATGATCGTTGTATCTGAAATCGGCGATAAGACGTTTTTGATTGCGGCTTTGATGGCCATGAAACACATGAAGTTGGTGGTGTTTTCAGCGGCATTTTCGTCGTTAGCAGTCATGACGGTGTTGCTGGGAATTGTGGGACACGCATTGCCTACTTTAATCTCGCAGCGTGTCACTCAGCTCCTTGCATCTGTGTTGTTTGTCGTGTTCGGCATTAAGTTATTGAAAGAGGGTTTGTCTATGTCCAAAGAGGCTGGTGTGGACGAGGAATTGGCCGAGGTCGAGGAAGAATTGCAGGCCAGTAGTATGAACGTGGAAATGGATGAATTAGAGGGCGGTGAAGGCCGCAGACACTCTTTCTCCCATTCGTCCAAGAACCAACCTTGGTACCAGTCTATCGGCACCCAACTTGCTGACCTCGCGTCGTTTGTCTTGTCTCCAGTATGGATCCAAGTTTTTGTTATGACCTTTTTGGGTGAATGGGGTGACCGTTCTCAAATTGCCACTATTGCCATGGCTGCTGGCTCTGACTACTGGTTCGTGATTTTTGGTGCCATTGTAGGCCATGGTCTCTGTACTGCTGCTGCATGTATTGGTGGTCAGCTCCTAGCCACAAGAATCTCCATGAGAAACGTTACGTTGGGCGGTGCTGCCGCATTCTTTGTGTTTTCCGTGTTGTATTTCTATGACTTCTACACTCACGTCCCAGAGACGACTGCTGCGGCTGTGGTCAAGTCATCCACGACGGTTACGTCGGTATAAATTGCTTTATAGAGCCCTTGGGCACACAGCCACGGTCGTGCTGTACCACGCTTCATGCTAAAATTTCCACGAAATTTCATTGTGCTAGTCGAGAACTCCTCTATTCATGAACTTGAGCACCACATTTGGTTTGAGCGCAGGTTTGCTTCCCACAATAGACTTCTGCTTATTGTCTCTCTCTACCTCGGCAGCCTTTTTTTTCTGCTGCTCTGCTTTACCCTCTTCTGTCTCTAGATATGCCAATTCGGCTTCAGAATGAAATCCATCAAAGTTAAAGTTCTCCTCAAGTTCTTTCACCTTGGAATGGCACCATTCTGCAAACTCGTCATCTTTCTGTATAGGAAGACGGAAACCATTACTCTCATTAATAGCAGCATCAATCCATTCGTCCACTTCAGGTAGTGGCTTCTTCCGTAAAAGTGTAGTCACTAAACCTTCTTGTTGAGTAGTGGGAAATGATGGAAGAGGATACACATTAGTGGACCGTAGTATCTCGTCATTGGCATCTAGTTGGGCCACAATGGTTTGAAGCTGCGTGATCAATACCTGGAATTGGCTCAGAAGACTCAGGTAGCTGGGCAATTTCGCCTTTGGATTTCTCTGAGTATATGTTATCTGTTCTGAAAGCTTGCGTAGCGACTGGAGTACCTGATTGAGTCGATTACGGATGAGTTCTAGTGAGTCCATTGGGATCTGACTAGCCACAATAGATGGCGGAGCATTTTGGGTAGGAGGTGATCTGTTCATGGAGAAGTAAGGTTAAATGATGAATTGATGGTTGTGTATAGTAGTTGGAAGTGGAAGAGGTAAGGTAATTGAAGATAATGGTGAATAGCTATAAGGAGAACTGAACTCAAGGAAAAAAAATTGGATAACATGATACGATTAGAGGCCAAAAATATAACTAAGCAGCTCAAATATAGAAAATCAATCATTTAATCAATGATGATCTTACCTACGGTATTGTTGATGAACTTCAACCCAACTCCTCTGTGCCGAACCGTTGATAAACCATTGATGATTCGGGGAAATTATAGCTTGGCCAAGGAGGTGCGCCAAAATGAGCTGAAACAGAGACAGAAAATCCAACAGCGACAGAAGCATCAGCACCGGTTACAGAAGTTGCAGCTGCAAGACCCGATAAGGCTCTATTTCCAGATTCAGAAGCTTGAGGCATCCCAACCTGACACTGACCAGCAAACTCGATTAAAACGGCTCAAAGAAGATTGGAAATTTATTGAAAAAAATAAGCTCCACGATGAGAAACTACGGCCCTTTTTAGAAGAGCAGAAGCGCAAACAGGAGGCGAAACGGAAGGCCGAGTCTAAACTCTGGGGAAAACAGTCTATCTACTTCAATCCCGAGTTGAATCCGTTAGGAAAGGTTCCAGATGTACATAACATTCTGTATGAGATAAGCGGAACACTCTCTAATCTTACTCTGCCGATAAAATCCCGGAAAAAGTACGAGAAGGACCCGTTGCTTGAAAGTTTACAGGTGACTATTCCTGAAGGACCCAGACCACAGTTCTACAAGCAGGTTCAGAACACCAAGATTCAGAAAAAGACAAATATGATAGATCCAAAGGAAGAAAAGGAGGAAAACCATGCTTTGGAGCCACAACCAAAGAGGAAGTTCAAAAAAACAAATTTAGACTCAGACAGTGATGCAGATATCCATTCTGAAGAAGAATGGGACTCCAAGAGACAACGATTCTGATAACAAGACATTTATATCAGTCCAATACATTTGATATCCGCAGCCATCCCATTTATGCTATTTACAAGGAAAAGTATATACAAGTACCCTAACTGCCCGACAACAATCTCACCACAATCTCCCAAGTTCCAAACATGATGATGGAGTTTGGTACCGTACGAAGCAAATGTGGTGTCAAACCTCCATACATGCTGGCTAAACCCTCCTCCTTGATCACAAGCTTGAAGCACTGGATGAGCCCCGTGTACTTGGGCTTTCCAGTCAGCTCCAATGGTGCTTGTCTCAACCTCGTTCTCACCACCTCGTGTGGATATGTGATGAGAGACGCCACAAATTTGGCTGCGCCGGCTGCTCCAGATCTCGCACACCACTCCATGATATGGTCTTTGGTGGTCTTCTTGGACTGGTCGTGGCCGTGAAGCTCCAAAGATTTCTTATTCAAAAATGACTTCATCTGCTCGTACAACACCCATTGTAACGTTGATTCCACACCTCCCAAATATGAGGCACTTAAACCTTTGTATAAACTCAAGAACCCCTCGTTCTTGATGATATACTTGAAGCAGTCCCACGAGTTCTTGTAATGCTTGCCTTTAGTCTTATCCAATTGAAGTCTGGTCTTGATCAACCAGATTGGATTAGTTGCTGTAGAAGTGACAAAGCCCGCATTAATTCCCGAAACCAAATGGATCCAAGTTGCTTCCTGCCCGTTGTTGAAGTTTGTCAGAATGAAGTCTTTCGTGCTTCCGTATGTGAAGAAATTGATGGATCTGGCAGGGATTACTCCCACCAAATTAGGTCCAAGTCCTCTAAACAATGCTCTGCCTCCTTCATTTCTATAAATGGACAGAATTACACCACCCGTTTCCTTGAAATGTTGCAATCCTTTAATGATTGGATTGTGTGACTTGGGTACTTTGTTGTAACTAGCATTATAGACGTCGGATTGCAATCGGGTTTTCACCACATCAAGAGGACATGTAATAATGGCTCCCACCATTCCACCAATACCTCCTGCTACAAAATGGACCCACTTCGGAGTAGTTTGCTGGTTCTGTGTTACCACCATTGATTCTGGTGCTCGCGTAGTGGACGACTTCTCGTCGGAAACCAAGAATCCGAATGCTTCCTCTGCATCTGATTCGAGTGTATCAAGAATCTTTTTCCGTCGTTGATCCGTGGATGACATTCTGGGTAGTCAAATTGGTGTGAAGTAGGGTGAATAATTTTCAGAAAGTTACATACTGCATGGTTGATATACTCATCTGACCGTTTTTTTTATGTCATGTGGTTTTTCCGGGCTGTGACTATTCGGGCTTGTTAATCTCAGGTTTGTAAACTTTTATATTTTAGCTCTATTTGCAAGAGCTTCATGCATGCTTTTAGGAAGTGTTGTTCTTCCTTCTTGAACTTTTGACTTTAGTCCACTAATGTGCTCCTCATAGTAAGCAAACTTAAAGATACCTGCATCTGACAGCCACTCATCACTTAAGAGTCTTGATGAAGTTGTCAAGGTTATATTCATCTTCGTATTGCGATTCGTCCCATAGTTGACCCAATTCACCAACGGCATCTGTTGGTATGAGTCCTCCAGTGAGGTCATCTTGCACGTTTTTGTCCTTCTTCTCCTCTGCTCCTCCGTTCTCGATCTTCGATGCTGCTTCATCGACATCGAACAAATCGAGCAATTGGTTCGTGTCCATGGTCGAGAGTCCAGCGTTCTGTTGGTTAACAATCGTGGATGCAATGTTCATCTTGAACTTCTGCAAGCCCATAATCTTCTCCTCCAATGTAGCCTTGGTGATCAATCTGTAGACATTAACAACCTTCTTTTGACCAAGTCTGTGTGCTCTGTCCATGGCTTGTAAATCATTCATTGGATTCCAATCATGCTCCACAAAGATAACAGTATCGGCTCCCGTCAAGTTAAGTCCTAATCCTCCAACTTTAGTGGTCAACAAGAGAACATCAATAGATGGGTCTTCGTTGAACTTTCGCACAATAGCTTGTCTGTTTCGAGGATCAGTTCGTCCATCCAATCTCATGTAAGTAACGGATGGCATTTGTTTCTTGAAGAGCTCATCCTCCACAATGTCTAGCATATCTTTCAATTGACAGAAGATAAGAGCTCTGTGTTCTGAAATGACTCCTTCAGATGTTACAAGCTGTTGCTGTTGCTGCTTCTGTTTTGCTTTGTACTTTGCTGATGAGTATTCACTGTCACCAACACCAATTCCACACTCGAGCAAAAGCGTCTTCAACGACTTCAACTTAGGAGAATGTTCGATGCTGCGAAGGTCAGACTTCTTGCTTGCCAAATACTCGGCTACCTCTTTTGCCTTCGGATGATCCGGTGTGAGCACCAAAGCAGGATGGTTGCAAAGCTTTCTCATATATTGCAATGCCTGGAAAATATGGGTCTTGGGACTTTCTTCAACTGTGTCCATTGGATCATCCTTTTCAAGCTCATCCTTAACTTTAGCTTTTTGAGTAGTGGTAAAATCTTTGTAGAGTTTCTTTTGCAAGTCAGATAACTCACAGTAGTAATCCTGAATAATTTTAGGTGGCAAGTCAGATAACACATCTTCCTTCAAACGACGAAGCATAAAAGGAAGAACTTGTCTATGAAGAGATTCCAATGCTAATGCACCAGCTTCTTGTTCCTTAGAAGAAGTTTTGCTGTTCCTACTGGCTGCAATTGGCTTTGCGAACTTTTCCATGAAAACCTTTTCAGTTCCCAAGAAACCAGGCATTAAAAAGTCGAAAAGGGACCACAATTCCAAAACATTGTTCTGGATTGGAGTACCAGACAAGATAAGACGGTGCTCTGCGTTAACTCTTTTCACAGATTTTGTAAGCTTCGAAGCAGAATTCTTGATGATATGTCCTTCATCAAGAACACAGTAATTATAAGCTTGCTCTGTTAAGTTGTCAACATCATTTCTGCAAACATCATACGAGGTGACCACAACATCGGCACCTGGAATTTGAGGACGGATACCAGCACGCACTGACGGACCACCAGCATAAACGACCACCTTCAAGAAGGGAGAATACTGGTTGAGTTCTTGTTCCCAATGACCAGTCAAAGATGGAGGACAAATGATGAGAGAAGGTAACTTTCTAAACTCGTCAGAGTTAGTTTCTGCAAAGCGCTCAGACCTTATATGGTGATCAGAGGCAACAATGCAAATCGTCTGTAAAGTCTTACCTAATCCCATATCGTCGCAAAGAATCCCATGTAAGTGGTACTTATTCAAAAATGCAAGCCAGTTGACACCTTCCTGTTGATACTTTCTCAAAGTTGCCTTGATGGAAACAGGCAACTCAAAGGGTTTAATTTTGGTTGGATCCATCATTTGTTGAATAAAATCACGCTCACGATCTCTGCCTTCCAAAAGGTCTTCTGGCATGTCTGGTGGATCTGGGATACCGGCTTCTAAAGGTACCAACTTAATAATAGAAGCAAAGGTTGTACTTGCTAAAATTCTGACATCTTGATCGGCATCGCTCATTCTACCAAGAACAGGCACAATAAGGAAAACAATATATGGCAAAATATCTGGACCCATTGTGCTAGAAACGTGGTAGACAGCTTCTATTGCACCTTGTCTTTCTCTGAACTCCAATGCATTATTGAGCATAGGAAGAATGTTCTTGACTAAAAATGGGAATGCAGTAGATGGTAACACTGATGAGATAGTGGCAAAACATTTTGCTGCTGAGTATCTGAAGACAGAGAGCTTGTTCTTGAGGCCAAATAGAAGTTGGGGCAAGTAGTCTGCGATTTGGCTCCGAAGAGAAGCACTCAACTTTGGCAAAATAGCCCTTAATACACCAAGTGCATCAATAATGCTCTGACCTTTTTGTGCATCGTCAATAACAACATCTGAGCCCGCTTCTTCTAAGTATTTAAGCGGGCTGAAGAGAATCTCATTTAACTTCGGAAGCTCGTCAAAAAATTTGTCCCCATATGTCGCAATGATCTCGTCCATGGCAAGCAAAGCACCGTGACGCTTGATCTTAGCCTCGTGAACTGCTTTTTCATGAGCCGCGATGTCTGCTGGGTCCGTCTTTGCTTCTTCTTTCTTCAACGAGAGAATTGCATCCTGAACCTTGGCATGGTGAATAAATTCGGGGACTTCAGATGTATCCACACAAATGAAAGCACACAAATTCTTAACAATTTTATATGAGGCACCTTTTTTGCCAACCTTGCTGAGTTCGTCAATTAGATAAGCAATGGCGACAGCGGACCGTTTCTGTAACAATACAACCTCTTCACTCTTAATGCTGTCCATCAAAGAACGAATAATTGGATTGAGCTTCTTAGGAACTCCAATAAGTGCCAACAATGAAGCGGCATAAGCTGCCAAGATGCTTGTTGTTCTTTGAGAGCTTGCGAGCTTGGCTTCATCAAGAGCAAGAACGATTCTGTGTTTAGAATCCTCAAGGGCCTGGTTAGCTGAAATACGATAAGTTGGAGACAATGTCTTGACCAACTTTGAGTAAGATTCATTGACGAGTTTATCTGCGCTCTCGATACCAAAAGCTCCGGGACCAGATTCAGCCTCTCCTTGCACAATAACAGGAAGCTGAGGAATTTTGTTGGGCGAAATCTGGGCTTTAGTGAGGAAGACCTCGAAAAGTTGCAAGCATGCCGTTCTGGTTCCCTTGAGTGTGGGGACTAACTCTCTGAAGAAGGGAAGTGACTCGGGGCTTCCAAGAACATCAAGCATCACCGTGGTGAATTTATCAACCACTTCTGCTGGAATCTCTTTTGAGCTTTGGGACGCTTTAGCGTATTCTTCCAAGACGATAGCACAGAATAATCTTGGGGTGGAATGAGGTGAGTCCATGTAGACTCTGAGGCTATCAAATATTGGGGACAAGGCAGGGCCAGCGCCAATCTGAGCAATTGCCTTACCAAATGCTCTAGAGGCTGCAGTTCTTGTGGCAACAAAAACATCAAAACCGACAAACATAACGTCACCATTATGAATAGGGGCATCAATATTAATCTTGAGCTCGTCGTTAGAAGGAATAGCAGAAACCACCTCTGTCTTTCTTTTCCGTCCGCGCTTGGTTGCTGTATCACCATTAGTTGTGGGTTCACTAAAAGCTTCTGGTTCCACCGAATGGTCATGCCTTCCTGGATGAGAGTCAAAATTAGATGCTGACGGTTTCATGATCAAGCTGGTATTCATCTTATAATTATGACGAGCAATTCCAATAGGAGTCATTAACAAAGTAAGCAAGGAACCCAACTGTGAAGCAAAATAATACTCTACCGACTCCAAGTTTGGATTCTCTTCGATCTCTTTTAGAAGCTTTTCGAACAAAGTTTGCGAGATATCCAAAACCTCTGGGTTTTGTTCCACAAGCAAATTTTGGAATATCAAACGTAATGTTTTGGATGTGATCCAGAGCTTGGTAGATTGGTCATCGATAGATAAGAATTCCATGATGGTATTCAAAGTCGCCTTTCTCACATTGGTGATTGAGTGTCTCAAGAACGGGAATAGCTTAGGGACAAGCGTCTCAAACGAATTGGAGGTATTTTGGGTCGCCTCCGACTGCATGATTTCAATAACTTCCTTGTGAGTACATAACTTCGAAAGGAGATCCATGACAGAACCAATTGATGCAGACAAATCGTCCTCGAAGTTGGATAGACAATCCCAAACCACTTCCAAAAGAGAGCGAATTGTTTCTCTTTTTGTTTTGACGAATTCATTGGCAATAGGTGCCAAAGTCAAGGCAGCCACGGATTGCACATCATCTTCACTTTCTTTCAAACAATGTAGCACCATGTAAACCACGGAATCCAAAAGCTCTGAATGCAGAAGGAGAACATCAGTACGGACACTGACGAAGTAACGGATTCCGAGCATTCCTCCGTGCTTTGCTTCCCAGCAACGAGGCAAGTCAAGCTCTTTGTTCTGGTCTTGAAGAACCAAACTCTTTAAGCAATCAAATGTCTTAATGATGGTGTCGATATCGAGATGAATCAATAATGCAGCAAGGGTTTGTGCCCCCGACTCTCTGACAGGTGCAACCACCGTATCGTTGACGTAGTCAGCAAATCTATCCAAAGCAAACAAAGTGCAAAGTCTGACTGCCAAATCTTCCAAGGTGGCAGCATTGTTTGCATCATTTTCACTCTTGGGTTTATTCATGACTCGTCCCGCGCCCTTTCCATGGATTTTGATGAGCTCTCTCAAACCCAAAGCAGAACCATGTCTGACCTCCCACCTTTCATCGAACAAATCGTTGAGAAGCAATTCGTATACGCCTTGAAACTGCCACACGAGACCTGCAACTTTTGCATGTTGTGAAATTAATGGTGAGAGCTCGGGAGCCTTTGTCTCCATGACCAATTTGGAGCCGCCTTGCTGAGAAGTTAAATCAAACTGAGGTGAGTCTTTCTGTTTAGAGGAATCAACTTCACCGTTCTCAACCAATTTTCTAGAGATGGAAGACTGCGATAAATCGACCGGAACAATCTTGTTGGCTGTCGATTTGGAGTTGACCTTTGCTCTACGTCGTTGCATGGCCTTCAATCTTGCGTTGGAGGCTGCAGACTTGGCAGAAACCTCTGGCGACGGCGACATGGAGGGCTCTTCTTCCTTTTTGACAATAGCATCTCCCTCTGGGGAGCCATCGGAAAAGTCTTCAGCCTTAACTAAGTTCTTGGGCTTTTTGATGCGGTTGAGTAATGCACTTGAGCTGGGACCTTTCTTGACAGAGTCAAACTCGGCCCCTCCGGATGCGAGAAGCTTCTTGTGGCTCTTTAAAAGCTCGTACAAGTTCCATGAGTCAAAAGTCACAAGAGACAGCAAATTCTCGTCTAGTTTTCTGAGCTCTTCGTCCTGCTCGAGTTTGATGGCTGGCTCGTCTTCTTTCACGGTGTTGGCTTCCTCAATTTCCTGGAGCTGCTTCTCCTTTTCGATTGCCTCGTCTGAGTTCGGGTCCCACAATGGCGCATGTGAGGCAATGCCTCCAAAGGCCTTGGCTGCGGCAATTCTGGTTTCCCATTTGTCGGTCTTTAAAAACGGGTATACACGGCCCAATAAGCTGATGATATCCTCCGGGTGTCCCTTGGCTAGCTCAGAGAGTTGGTCAGCTGCGGTATTCCTGATAAACGGCGTAGACCCGGTCTCCAAGAGCACCACAAGTCTGTCCAATCTGGACATGATTTAGAGATTCCTGGAAAGGTGTAGCAGGCGATTGGCCAGGATAGAATTCTAGGGAAAAGATAGTGGAACGCTTTGTGGACAGGTTCTGGATCACTAGCTGCAATTTGCGGCGACGATGGAGGCGCCGTTGGTGATGATTACCAGGGTAGATGTGGAGCGATTGCTTCTAGAGAAAAATGCGATATTGACCAGTTTATATAGGCAGGAGATGCGCGAGCGAAGCATGAATTGGCGACGTGCAATAAATGGAGGAGAAAGAGGATGAGAGGAAGAAAAAATGTGGTCAATTTGCGAAAGGAATGTGGGAGGGAAGCTATCCTATTTATAATTTTTGAACGGAAAGAATTGGTGGCGTTTAAAATTTTAATTTTATTTATATGATACCGTAAGAGGTCATTGGTTGCAATGAGGAGTTCCTGGAGAGGTGAGAATGATGAGAATGAGAATACTGAGAGGAATTAAGAGTGGACATGAAGAAGAAGTTTGTCAAAGATGGAAGTTAGGATTGATATGGGGAAAATGGTTAAAAAAAAAGAATAGGGAGGAAAAAAATGTGAAATTATCTAGTTGTTGAATTAGGAGGTGATGATGGTGTAAGTGATGGGTTCCCTGCTATATCCAGTCTGACAATAGTTTGACAGAGTAGACCTCATTGAGTCTTAGTAAAAAGTGGAGATGAGTGTTTAACGTGGTTAATCAATGATTAATCAATGATTGAATTGAGAGGAATATGTAGATCTGGTGGGTTGATTTGACTTGTTAATCTGGTATATTAATTGGTTTTGTAGAATAGCGAATGACTGTGATTGCTCGATGTGCACTATATGTACGTTCGATATATACTAGATATTCTTGGATACTATGTGATGTGGATACCAAATAGACTCCGAACTATAGATAATTGGCTAAGCAATCCAATCGTATCATATTACTCAAGTCTATCATATTATCCAAGTTTATTAGTTGATAGTGAAACACTGACTCGTCAAATCTCCCGCTGCGTCTCATCTCTCATTTACTCTACTAATCCATTTCTATTCTTCAATTCACTCTACTAATCCACATCTATTCTTCAATTCACTCTACATTATACCTAAGTAAACTTGCTCTCTCTCGTGGTACGCACCTCCTTCTTCTTGCTCTCCACGTCGTCTCTCGACGCATTGTAGTCCACATTGGTGTCCTGGTTCATAGGATTCTCTGGCGACTTCTGGAACTCCTTGAACACCATGTTCTTGATCTGCTGCAATCTCAATCCAGGGTTTTCCTTTCTCAACTCTGGCGTTCTCCTCTCCTCATAAGCAGCAAATGCTGCCTTCACTCTTCTTTCTGGATGTCTGTCGATATCCTTATTAGCCACACCTCCCTCTCTGCCGGTCAACGCCAAAGCATTCAATGCATCATCAATTCCTGAAGCGCTCAACTCCTGTTTATCGCTGTTCCAGTCCAAGAAGTCGTCGATCTTGCCTGTTCTCTTGGCTGCCACTTTAGCCGCTCCTCTTTGCTTTTCCCTCACTGGCTTGGATGGTAAAGCAGCCTCCTCGGCTGCTAGAAGAGCATCACGCTCAGCCTTCTTTCTTGCGGCCTCGTCTTTCTTAAATTGGGAGTCCTCCTTCTTCTTGTTGCCTTTCTTAGATCCTTCTTCCCATTGGGCAGCTTCAGCAGCTTCAGCGGCACTCTCTGCTGCTTGACGCTTCTTATTAGCTGCATCTGCCTTTTTGGCGTTTCCTGCTGCTTTTTTACTGTTTTCTCCTCCTTTTTTAGCCATGGTGGTGTGGTAACTGAGTGGAAGTGATGGTTGGCATATTTAGTGGAGTCGCACGTGACTATTTCGATCTCGGAGAAGGTTTGAAGATAGAGATTGGAAAGAGAAGTTAATGGAAAAGTAAATTACTATAAGAGACATTCTGTTCTTTCTAAGTTATATTTTTTTCTTAAATAGGAGGTTCTTACTCTTTAAAATTTGAAATCATGCTACAAGAATTAAAAGTTTTGGTGGAAGAATTACAAGTGTTAGTTCAACGTCGCATTATTACCAGTCCATTCTTTTCAGTCGTTCCTTCCCATTATTTCAATTCAGCTTATTCAAGATCTGTTATTAAGCGATCAGAATCTTTATTTTTTATATGAATTCACCATCTGACGCCAATTCCACAATTGCTTGCTCTACTCAAGTACTATCTCGGTTCCACTGCGAATCAAACACAAACCATAATTGCTTCTTCACTTTTAGCTACATATCTGGACCACTATCACTCTCCAAACATTAAAGCCGTCATTAGTTGCCTATATACTTATCGGTGGTTAAGTGGATCACAGAAATAAGCCCTTCATCGATGTCTACAGATACAGAGTTCAGGTTTTGTGTTGCAAGGCCAGACCCTACCAACCCATTGTCGGTAATCAAAAAACAATTCAGCTGTAAGCAGTTTCACCGACTCACATTCAATCTCCTGGGAACAACTTATGTCGAGTGGAACATTCCCAAAGGAAAAAGACTTAGTGTTCGAACTCGTCTAACTACCCAGCATCCATTTCTCGAAATATTAGATATGCTGGGAACAGGCCGGATTCCATCCCATAACCTTGATTTGGTGATATTCGTTGAAGTTGCAAGAAACTCCTTCTACACTTGGGGGAAATTTTATGATTACGCCATCTGTGCGTCCCATGCCCCGTTGCAAGTAGAGGAAATCCCAATCGAGCGATCCATCACCGTGTATGGTCGAAGGGCAGATTCCAAAACTCCTGAATTTCTCTTTACAAATCGAAGCGTTTCGAATGGAACCCGGTATTCCTTAAGCCTTGCGGAGTTTGACTCTTTCTATCTCCAAGTCCATGGTATGTACTACAGTGTGTCCCGGTTTCTGAGGAAGCGAGTGGTTTGTAAGACCCAGCATCCTGCTGGAGTGACACGATTTTCCTCCAAATCTATTGTGGTTTGTCTGATTTCATGTTTTTGGAAAGTTTTGGGATAAGAGCAACCACAGTCAAAATACGATACTATGATTCTCGCCAAAGACTCTTTTCGCAGCCAATTCTTAGCTCAGCACAATGTTGCCGGGTTCCATACGCTTTACATGGAGTTGCCAAATTTTGATACTGTCATATTCTTTTACTATCATATTCTCATACTTTCATATCCTCGTCTTTCATAACCTCTAATCGTTTACTCTCTACCTTACAACTTAGGCTTGAACACAACACGTCCCACAACTTCTCCTTTGGCCAATTTGTCCATGTACTCAGGCAACTCGCTCATAGAAGCACTTGCGACAACAGGCTTGAGCACACCAGCACTAATCCATTGCAAAATCTCCGACTGATCCTTGGAGCTGCCTCCGAAGTTGAAGATAATCTGCACTTCTCTTCTGGCCAACTCATAGTTGGGGATGGTGAGTACTCTGTTGCCAAGTCCCACCAGCACAATCTTTCCTCCTGTTTTTACATACTCCACACATGCCTCCATAGTTGTCTGATGACCCACAAAATCAAAGCAAAGGTCAAAAGATTCTTGGGCATCTTCTATCTCGTCTGCATCCGTGTAGAACTGTGCTGCTCCGAATTCTTTGGCGAGGTTCTCGTTGCCAGCCTTCTTATCTATGCAAACAATACGGCATCCGAAAAATTTCAAGATCTGAATTGCATTGAGGCCAAGTCCACCAGCACCAACCACTAAAACCTTTGTGGTTGGACCCAAGTCCAGCTTGACTTTCATAATGGCATGGAACGGCGTCAAAATGGCATCGGTGGCTGAGGCTGCTGCCTCATAAGAGACGTCGTCAGGAATTGGGATGAGAGACCGCAAATTCTGCACAAGCAAATACTGCTGGAAACCTCCATCTTTGCTGATTCCAAATGCCAGCGTTCCATTCACTGTACACCAGTTGTCGTGGCCTGCTCTGCAATTCTCACACGATCCACAGGCATCAGCGATGAGCATACAGAAACGTTGTCCAGCCTGATAGCGTTCGTCAGTGACCTCGGAGCCAACCTTAGCGATACTTCCGCAAATTTCATGACCCATCACCATTTTCTCAGGGATTCTAGGGTCCTGAACAATCAAGATATGGAGATCGGAACGACATAATCCGGTGACTTCGATCTTGAGAAGTACCTCGGAGGGTCCAGGCTCAGGCACTGGCATGTTGTCGAAACGGACGAGTTTTTTCACGCCGTGGTGGATTCCGTATCCAGTTTGAGTCTTTGGAATGGTCATTTTTGGATGGAGACTTTAGAAATAATGAATTGTTGAGACAGAAAGTTGGTGGAGATAGCTATGTATTTAGTATGGAGTATAATGTGGGGTACATCCGAGGACATCCCGACCATTGTGCACACGGTGGAGTCCGAAGTGAAAATACCCATGGGGATATAGACGAAATTGGAGGAAACGACGGAAATGGAATAGAGGAAATTTGGAGAAGTTGATGGGGTTTGGAAATCTTATTGTGCTGATTATTCTCATTAATAGGAGCTTATCGAAATCTCCGATCTGTCACTTATCTCACTAATGAAGATCTTGGAAAAATAGACAATGTCCTCTCTGAGTAATTTTTCAATTACATTGGTTCTTTCATTGTCTTCCGATCTCGTCTCTCTCTCTCCCTCTCTCTATCTATCTACAATTTCTTTAAGGCTCATTAATAAATATGAAGAAGTAAACAGTTAAAGTCAAAGTCCTTTTCGGGTCCGGAACGCTATAGTACAAATGACAAAATGCAATGTGGAGACTGAACCTCCATACTTTCGTGACAGTCATAAAGCGCTAAGGAAAAATCGAATATAAAAAGAGCCATCAGGTCGTCTATTCGGATTTTTGTTTCTTAGCAGCTGGCTCCTCGGCACTCTCAGATACCTCAACAGCATCTGGAACAACAGAGTCTCCGTTGCTGGGTGCCAATCTAGGAGTGCTCACTTCAGCATGGTAATCCTTGATGATGGAGTCCACATCGTCGATGTTCAACGATCTAACGTCTCCCAACATCTTGATCTTGTTGGTGACCTCCTTACACTGCGCATCAGTCAAGTGCAAGTTCAATTGGTCAACTCTGGACTTGATGGCGTTCCACCCAGTCAATCTGTTGGCAAAGTGGATGTATCTGGTCAAACCAAAGTCCGATGGGTTCAAGATCTCATAGGTGGATGGGTTGGCCAAAATAGCCTTGGCGTGGATACCGGCCTTGTGAGTGAAAGCACAGAATCCAGTGATTGGGTTGTTGAAAGGAATGTTAACCTGGACAGCATCAGCAACCAAGTTCTCCAAGTCTCTCAACTTGTGCAACTTGTACTTAGACAACACGTAGTCTCTGTCAGCGGTGATCATTCTGGCCATCAATGCTCCCAATGGAGTGATACCGTTTCTCTCACCAATACCCAACACAGAGACATCGATCAACTTGGCACCAGCCTCCAAGGCAGTGTAGGCGTTGGCAATGGCACATCCAGTATCATTGTGGAAGTGACACTCAATGTCACATGAAACCACCGATCTCAATGTCTTAACCAAGTCGTAAACCTGTCTTGGGTTTGCGCAACCAACAGTGTCAGCAATACCGACTCTGTTAACACCGATCTTGTCAACGGTCTTGTAAATGTTCAACAAGTCCACAATGTCGGATCTGAAGGAGTCCTCCGACGAGAAACGGATTTCAATGCCCTTGGACTTGACAAACTCAATCACCTCAATGGCGGACTGAGCAATGTAGTTCATATCCTTACCATGAGAGTACTTTCTCAAAAACTGAGAAGTTCCAATCACCACATCGACACCGTCAACACCAGTCTCAACAGCAACTCTGGCGTCGTCCATGTGACATCTGATATGGGTCAAGATCTTGGCCTTCAAACCCAACTTACAGATGGCCTCACAGTCCTTTCTGGACTGTTCGGAAGCCACAGGAGAGGTCAATTCGATGTAGTCAACACCGAAATCGTCCAAAGCTCTGGCAATCTCGATCTTCTTCTCGGTAGTGAAGAAAGCATTAGCAAATTGCTCACCTTCTCTCAAGGTAGACTCAATCACCTCGAAGTTTCTGACGTTAGACAAGAAGTCGTGCGGATTAGGACCGTATGGGTTACCGGACATTTTAAAAAAGTTTTTTTTGGGATAAAGAAAATTCTATATTAGAAACAAGAACACCTAAAGGTTATATACTGGAGAAAATTTTTCAGTTCTTGCACTTTTCTTTTCCTGCATTACTCATTTAGGTGACTGATAAGTCCCTGTGTTGTATGCATTCGCTATCAAGGTGCCGTTCTTTATGACTCATCCATATATATAGCAATGGGGTTGGATAGTGGAAGATTAGCTAAAACCTCGTTTTTTTTTCTGAATTTTTTTTCCATATTTTACGGATTTTGGTTTGAGAATCACAATTGGACTATTTGTAGGCTTTTTTCAACTTTTACTATTGCACTATGCTGTTGGTGCTGTCTATGACTCACAGAATACGGGCCGAAACATCATGTGCGTTGTGGCGCGCACGACCACTCCGATTCCGCTTCCTGTCAGGAGGTTAGTCAGTATTGCGGCAGAAGTTGGAATTAATGGAAGTAATAATAAGGTGAATTATGCGATTAGAGAAGTTTTAATTCTTCCATCAAGTTAATTGTCCCGACATTTGGTGTCTAAAGTGTGGTAAGTCAGGTGCGCAATTGTATTCCGAAAGTAGCAACTTATCAGTGATACATTACTACCGAAATTCTCAGTGACTCACAGGTTCAAGACACTGCGATTAAGAATTGGTTGATGATTGGATGAAGTAAAGATTTTGTAGAAAATTTGATTTTGAAGATATATTTGAAGGAAGTTACATTCAAAAAATGATGAAGGAATTGACTTGAAAAATTTGAAAAGATGATAGTCGGATAAATGAAAATTATCATCAGTAGATTAACACATAGTGGCATTGATAGGGTTATCAATATTTTAAAGACTATGCGATCTAAGTAGATCACTTACTGATTTAATTGACCTGATCTTTTCTCGATCATAGGTGATCCTATTCAATCATTTCAAAACCTGAATAAATTCGAGAAGTTATAGAAAACCAATCTCATCATCAACATGTGCCTACTGGATTACTCTCTCAAAAAACATATACTATACAGGGTCACACCGTCTTGGTGACCATCTTCACAAACCGGAAGATCTCCGTTTTCAACCTAATAAGCTCGACATTCTTGATGATCAACTTGCCGTTCAAGCGATTCACCACAGCCTTTGCAATGGAGTTGATCTCCAGATGCTTGAGTCCAGTGATTCCGCTCCAATCCTTTCTAACACGTTCCCTTGCCAATGCCAACTTAAAACATCCAATGATCAACTTCTTAATGCAGAAGCCCATCTCGGTGTAGTTTGCAAAGTTGTTCAGCTGATTCAAATACCGTAAGAGATAGATGACATCCATGTAGCGGAACAAGTAAATGATGCCCTTCATGAACATAGGGAGCGAGAGCTGCAATCTGCTCACCAAGATCATAAGAAACGTCTCTAACGGCATCTCGTTAGGATCCATTGTTCTGGGCGACTCGGGCGGGAACGAGTTGGTGATTTTCATGGAGATATACTTAACTACGATCTTCATCAACCTCAGCCTCTCGGTATTGAACTGAGTAGGTGACACTCGAGACTCTTCAGCTTGGATCGTCAGTGAAGTTGAGTCAGACGACAAAGCTGAGAATCCCGAAGTGTTGGACTTATTGGTGGAGATGCCCGAAAAACTAGACGTCTCAGACATCTCCAGACGCAAGACTTCCTTGTGTAGCGTCTCATTTTCGGACTCCTCCCTCTCGGACTTCTCCTTTTCAGACTTCTCATGAGTAACTTCCTCCTGCGTCACTTCCTTCTTGATGAAGCGTTTCACCTCCTGGGTGGCAGCTGTGGTGGAAGGTTTAGCATCGATGGACACATCAAAGCCACCCAGCGACTTCGAAGGCGCCGAGCTCTCTGCCTCGGACTCTTCCTCCTCGTCGTCCGTGACAAGCGAGGGGATATCAAGAAAATCAGATAGTTTCAATTCTCCAGAATCGTCAGCGTGCTCGTTGGAAATAAACGAGGAAACAGCAGATGAAACAGGAGAAGGAAGTTGAGGAGGAACAGATGCAGCTAAGAAGGCGGCTGTGAACAGCGTATTGCCACCGCCACGCACTAATTTGGCGTGGCTGGTGGCTGGAGGAGGATCATCTCTATATTGGGAGTCGTTGATGGTGACCATGGGCGTAAACATAAGGGGACGGTGGCTTTGTGACGGGGCCGTAAGCAAGCTGTATTCTTTCTTTGAATTTTTAGCCTGTTAGTTACGGATTCAGAACTTGTAACACACGGTAAATAGATGGGCGAATTAGCCTGGCACTAGTGCTCCATAATAGACATAGAGCAAGGGTGAAGGAAGTAAAGAAAAAATTGTCGGAAAATGACGGAAAGACGAGGAAGTCGACGATGCGGAGGTGGGTGGATATGTCAGTTGAAGACAGATTTGCGGGAGAATCACCGAGCCGATGGTATTTCAAGAAAGGGAAGTGGTTGGAGTGGTGAGAACGGGCTGACTCATCGATGCTAGCTGGTCACGTGCGTTGGAAAGGGGTGTATGCTTCATACGGCACCAAAAAAAAAACATTGAAGATTCAGGGTATTGGTTGTATTTCAAAATGTAATTTAAAATTTTCTGACAGTATATAGAGATTCATATGATTCATGTGGTTTTGTGATTTACAATTCCCATTTGATTTAGCAAATTTACTTTGCTCGATGTGGACATTTCTCACGGTTTTTCGTTTTTCTCTTCGTTGACTCACCCATCAAAAGCAACCCCAGTATCCACACAGGCTGATCGTCCGTATCCGGACCAGAAGGTCTACATCCGCACGGGAAACCTCACTCCATCCAACCAATCAGCATTATCCAATCAACTCCAAAGGAAGCATTTTGATCTGGTTTTGTATATTAATGGACTTTTTGATCTGGTTATATTTCTTTTTTTTTTTCTTTATTTACTTTTCTTTTGATCGATCCACTAAATTTTTTTTTTCTCATTTCTAATATTGTAAAGTCCATTCTCACTCCCTCCTAATATGAAAGTCCAATACCAATGTTGACTTTTATAATTCTACACTTACCAATTTACACAATTTTTTTTTTTCATTTTCAAATCTAATTTTTTTGCCTCCCTAAATTTCTCCACCTAAATTATACCATTTCTCTCCTTATCTATCCATAACCCTCCATATCCCTCCAACTCCCACCCCAACCTCTCTTTTCACCTTATCGCGAAAACTTTTCCTCCATACTCCATGTCTAATCCAGAGTCTATGCGTATAGCCAGCCCTCGGACGTATCGTGACGCCATCAATGCCCTCAACACGCTACAATCCAACTTTGCTTCTATTGAGGCCGTCAAAAACCTGAGTTTGTCATCCAGAGCCAGAAGCGAACTCTCCCTCAATGAGGTTTATGAGTACATTCGTCGTTTGGGTTACAAGCCGCTGGATTTCAACCGTTTGAACGTGATCCATGTCACCGGAACGAAAGGAAAGGGCTCCACCTGTGCGTTCGCCGAGTCCGTATTGACCCAGTACAGAAAGGGTGGCATCATCTCCAAAACAGGTCTCTTTACCAGTCCTCATCTCAAATCGGTACGCGAGCGTATCCGAATCAATGGCTCGCCAATCACCGAGCTGAAATTCACAAAGTACTTCTACGAAGTCTGGGATAAGTTGTCGTCGACCACCTCGGATCCCGAAGCTTTCCCTACTTTGCAACCATGCGATACTGTCAAGCCTATGTACTTCAAGTACTTGACGGTGTTGTCTTTCCATGTGTTCATGTCAGAGGGCATGGATACTGCCATTTATGAGGTGGGTGTTGGCGGAAAGTTTGACTCTACTAACATTATTGAGAAACCCACCGTGACAGGTATCACGTCCTTGGGCATCGACCACACGCTCATGCTCGGAACCACCATCGAGTCTATTGCATGGAACAAGGCGGGAATCATGAAAAAGGACTGTGCTGCAATTGTAGCCACTCAGACAGAGTATCCACAATCTTTGGATGTAGTGGAGCATGAAGCTAAGGAGATTGGTGTTTCGTCTTTTGAGGTAGTCGGACCTGACGTGGTGCCCAAGAACATCAAGTTGGGATTGGCCGGTGATTTCCAGAGGCAAAATGCCGCCGTAGCTATCAAATTGGTCGAGAAGCACTTGACCAAATTGGGTGTCAAGGACATCGATATTGAGGAGAATGGACTTCCCGACGAATTTGTCAAGGGTCTCGAAAAGACATCTTGGGACGGTAGATGTCAGATCCTCGCCGATAGACCGGGCTTTGATCACATTACATGGTACATTGATGGTGCTCACACGCTCGAATCCATCAACGTTGCATCTAAGTGGTTCAAGACTGAGGTGTCCAAGAAAAAGACCACAAAGATTCTTTTGTTCAACCAGCAGTCGCGTGAGAACGCCGGAGCACTTCTCGAACAACTTTACCGTAATGTGGTGGACTCCACCTTGAAGTTTGATCATGTCATCTTCACCACCAACATCACTTGGTGTGACGGCTCCTACAACAGCGACTTGGTATCCATGAACAACTCCAAGGACCAAATCGACAAATTGGTGGTGCAGAAGGAGCTCGCTGGCAAGTGGAGTACCTTAGACCAGGAACTGGGACTCACCTCCAGAAAGCATGTTTTCCCGGACATCGAGACATCGCTCCGTTTTATCAAGAGCTTGACCAACGAGAAGGAGGCAGAGGTATTTGTGTGTGGCTCGTTGCACTTAGTGGGAGGCTTCCTTGCCGTATTGGATGGCGACAAGGACTAATTTACCGTTCTGGGCTTTTACCTAATTGTGTATGAAATAGTATATAAGTACAGAAGAATTAATACCATCGTACCCCCGATCATTAGTTTGCGTTGTTGTTGTTGACGATGTTGTCCTTAGCGTTCTTGACAATCTCGTTGATGTTGTTCAACGACTCCTTCCACTGCACGAGCGACTTCTTAACGGTTTCCCAGTCGTGAGCAATCTTCTCTTGGTTACCAGCCAACACGAAACGGTTAACTCTCACCAAGTAGAAGGTCTCATCCACCTGGTTCAACTTACCTTCGATGACACCGGCCTTGATGGAGTCAATCAACAACTTCTCAAACTCGCTGGGAGAAGACACCAATTCGCTTGGAATATCACTGTAGAGGAATGAGTTCTTGCCTGCGTCATCGCTTTGTACGAAAAACTTGGCCAATGCTAAGATCTTGGACTTGGCATGCACATCCTCGCTCAAATCACCTGCGGCTGAGGTGACCAACTCACCGTTGGTGTACTGAGTGAATGTCTGGGCCAACGAATCAGAAGAGTTGGCCTGCAAGGCAGAAGCGACGTTGTTGTTCACCAAGAAGGAAACGTCGACCACAGACGACGACAAGGCAAACACAATCAAGTCATGCAATTCGGTCAACGACAAGGTGAACTGGGAGGTGAAGGCCTTGATCAACTGCAAGGACTTCAAGGTGTAGGCCTTGTCCAACTTGACAAAGAACCAGAACAAACGCTTGATCTCGGCCTCAGAAGCATTAGCATCCTTCAACCACGACACCAAGTTGTCGCCAATGGCCGACTGAACCAATGCAAAGTCAATCTGGGTGTCGGAAACAATCTTGCAGATCAATTCCACGAGGTAGATTCTGGTAGCCGATGTAGTTGGCAAGTAGTTGAAAAATGTGTTGATGATGGACAAAATAGTAGTAGGCTTGAGAGATCTTCTGTCTCTTAAAGATGGCACCTGTGCTGGAGTGGCTTCTATCAAGAGATTCACAACATTAGAGTCCTTCTCGAAGAGCTTCTCGAAAGATGTACCTTCGAGCTCGTGCAAAAGGTAGACGAGCAAGTAGAACGCAGGCTCAAACTCCTTGTCGGATAGTTTGGCCAAGGTAGTAGCGGGCGAGCCTGAGAGGAGCTTAGCCGCCAATTCGGACTTGTTTGTAATCTCATTTTGGATGTTGAAGTATTGATTCAATGAATCGGAGAACTGGGAGTTCTGGTGAATGGAGTCGATGATCAGACCGTACTCCTTGACCGAGTCCTTGATTTCGTTCTCGACGACAATAACAGAGGCCATGTTGGGTTTGTAAAGGCAACTGATACTGGGGATATCTAGGCTTCTTCACCTTTTTTTTTTTCCACTGGACTACCTGCACTGAGGCACGAAAAGATTTTTTGGTGTTGTATCACGTGTGTGGTCACGTGAATGTGTTGCAAAAGAGTATATGATAGTAAAGAATAGCATAATAGCAAAAAAAAATAGAAGGCTGCATAGGATGTTGGCATTAGTGTCTATTTCTCATCATCATCTTCCTCCTCTTCTTCGTTGATGAACTCAAACCGCCGCGGAGTGCCAGTCCCGTTTATATTGTCACGCTTCCATACCCTACTATCAACTTGCACAGTATCAAACAGTGGGCTAGAAGTTCCGTTGGCAGTGCCGTTAGCAAGCATGTTGCCGTTTGCTTCACTTTTCTTGGGTGCCAAAATTCCATTCATGGAATTTGTCCCCTTGTTGGCTATCTTGCTCATATTATAAACGGGTGGTGAGTGCGACCTAGGTATAGTACCATTGGTTGGAGAAATGGCAGGGAAAATTGGCAGAGGATTGAGAACTTGTGTTTGACTGGACGATGATTTGGTTGAGCTGATCGACCGCAGCGGTCGAAGCTTGGGATGACCCTTGCGCGAGATCTTGGTGCGTGGAGAGATAGGTCTTGTAGGTGGACCACTGTCATCGTAGTATCTGTCAATGAGCTTCGAACGAGCACTGCTCTCGTCGGAAGAGTTGCTTGAAACTTGTGAAAGCGAATACTTTTTGGTTTTGATCATGCCGAGGGATATTATCAGGCCATCTGACAGGCTGCGTGGCCCTAGTGAACGTTTTTTCTTGCTTGGAGGACCCTGAGAAAGATGGGTGACCTTGAGATGTGAAAGATCGTGGTGAGATGTGTTGATGGAAGATTCGTAGACACCTTCGTCATCCAAATATTCGTCTTCGATGTCTGTTGCATCTAGCATGTCTATTTCGGATTCTGACATTGGGTATAACTGGCTTCCTTGGCTGTACTGGCTGATTTGCGACACAACAGACTCTGGACGCGTGCGACGGAAGTAGCTGTCATTGCTCGAAGAGACTTGCATTTGTGGGGTATCCATGCTGGTGGCGGAGGGAATGGTGTTTCCGGATACATCACGCCTATGATTATTGCTGAGGAATAGAGGGTGGTCCAGAGGCGGAACCTCACAAATATTATTCGAGTCCACTTGGGTCTCGACCACAAGCTTCTCGTTGGCGACATGTGGGCTGGGGGATTTGTTATTAGCTGTGATTTCTAATCCATTGTCCTGGTTATCGAAGGACTCGGATGACAGAGTATACTCGCGAGACTGTCTGAAGAATCTTGGTGGTTTCTCCTCGGCTCTAGTTTTTCGCCAGAACTGGAGTTTGTTGAAGAATTTCTTGCTCTTTCCCTTGGATGGCTCGCTGCTGAATGAAAGATTGGTAATGCTTTTGCGCTCGTCAGGGAAGAATGACACCGCTCTCTTGTAGGGCACAGACACTTGGTCTGTTGTGTACGAATCATTTGGTGTTCTATCGACCAGTGAGATTCTCCGTGACGATGGCTGATTGGAGTTGCGAATGCTAGGAGGTTTTCGGTGCTCTTCTGTAGACCTTCTATTCAAGCTCACACGACTGGCCGAATGATCTGGACGAGACGACAAACTGAGTGTGGAAATGATACGCTCAAGAGGCGGCGCTGATGTGTTTTGTTCTGACAACGACAACGCGCTCCTGACTCTGTTCCTTGACTTCTTCAACAGCCTTTTGGCCTCAAAGTAGCGCTTCTTCTTCAAGTAGCGGTCCTTCTTCTTCTTGAATTCTTGTGTGAGGGCCAATTCATAGAACGCCGTGAGCGAGTTCGTCTGTCCACTGAACACCGCCGTTTGTAAGGAGTCCAAATCCACATTCATCTTCTGCATTTTCTTGAGAAGATGCTTCTCAGTCTTGGACAGAAACGGCATGGCGTTCATCTTGTAGTGTTGGCTGATGGAGATGATGGACTCTGCATCGTTGTAGACGGAGTTGCGCTGCTCCAGTTTCTTGTTGGTGATGTCGATCAAAAATGTCGAGTTGAAGATCTCGGTGAGACTGGGCCGTACCCATGGATCCTTGTTAAGCATGCGTTTTAGTAGATGAATGATGTCTGGAGCCACAGTATCGTTGTACACGGGCTCTTCGTTGATGATCTTGTACTTGTTCCTAAGATCGTCATCTTCGTCGAATGGAAGCTCACCATAAACCATGGCATACAAAATCACGCCCAAGGACCAGATATCCACAGCAAAACCGGAATACTTCTCGTTCTTCAAAACTTCTGGTGCCATATAAGCAGTTGTACCACAAACTGTGGAGAGGAACTGACGTTTGTTAGGGTTAAATTCACGCACAAATCCAAAGTCTGTGAGCTTGATCACAGTTTTCCGCTTGTCAGCCAACAAAATGTTCTCCAACTTTAAGTCCCGATGGGAAAGGTTGAGCGAATGCACGTACTTGATTCCGTCAACAATTTGATAAAACAAGTGCCTACACACGTCGATGTTCAAACGTCTCTTCTCGTAGATGTAGTAAAAAAGCTCCAGACCCTCGCAGTACTCGAGAGCCATCCACAAGTGGGTTTCTGTCTTGATCACCTCATACAATTTGACGATATTCTTGTGTCGAAGCTGGCGGTGGTAATAGATCTCTCTGACAATGTTAGGGTCATCAACAGCTCCACACTTTAGCACCACCAGAGTGTTAAGAATTAGATGCTGAGCCAAGTAAACCTTGCCGAAAGCTCCTTCTCCGATTTCTTCGATGATTCTATAGTTTCCGATTTGTGATACATGCGGCAGAGTGATTTGGAGATAGAATTGATTGAACTGCTCGGCCAATTCGGCCACCTGCTTCTGATCCTGAGCTCGCAGCACTGACATTCACGAAGGTTCTGGTGGGTTTTGTGGGGGAGAAACTTAAAGTCGTAATGGAGGCAGAGTGTTCTCTAATGGGGCTACATACACACCCGGTAGTGACCCGATGGTAGACGGAAGGCACAAGGATAAAATAGTGGGATTTGCAGAAATCCTGTCGATTAAAGGGTTTTGGAATGAACAGATTTTATGGTTTCTTGCTGATTCTTAAAGTCTTGGTGTAGATTTTCTAAGGGTGAACAAATGCTCAACATTCGGTGGTCGCTGATTATGCATATCGGTGACTGATGGTGAGACTATGCATAACGTGATGGGGATAATACGTTTGAGAGCAATAACTGGCAATAGAAAAGAGAAAAAAAGAAATGAGATGAATGGCTCCTTTTTTCGACCTGGATCGTCCTTCTCGTACCATTGCCCTTTTTGGCCATGTTTAAACTGTCGTAAATTTTGAGGATTTGACCTTCACCATTTTGGTTACTACCTCCACAGTGTGCATTCTTCTCATCTGCTGAATCGACTACTTAGTGTTGACCATGTGGAAACCACTAGGGCCGCCGATGGCACGAACGTCGTACATGGCATTTCGACTACGGTTATTTTCAACTTTCCACTATTGTTCGAATCAATCGAGTTCTGCTACTGATGTTGTTGCTAGTGCACGTTCTTCAGTCAATGGCATCGCACTGATCAAGAATGAACAAACTCCATTTGATCAACTCGCCACATTCACATCCGCCTCTCTCGAGAGCATTCGGGCCAAACTCCACCAGAATAAGTTTGTATATCCATATAATGCTTTAAACGATCTCGACACGGACGCTGCAGATGCACTCGTGGACGATTTTCAGTCCGCCTTGATGGACAAGTACAACGGGTTCTTGAATAGCAAAACACCACAGTTCGATCAGCTAACGAATATCACCATCGCTGACTACCTTCGGCCTCGTTTGGTCAACGCATCGCCGATGTTGTACCTGGTCTATCTCAATCGATACCCAGACCATTTGGCTCAATTGAAAGGCTACAAGTCCAAGCAGGATATCTTGGAGGCATTGCTTATTAGTCTTTTGTATCTGCATCACTCGCGTCGGATACTTCAGGCACTTCCCGAATCAGATAAAACCGATATCAACTGGGATATTGGAAACCCTGCTGAATGGTACCCTCAGGCCAGAAAGATGAAAAGAAAAATCATAATGCATGTGGGGCCAACTAATAGTGGAAAGACATACAACTCGCTAAAGGCATTTGCGGCTGCCAAATCGGGCTATTACGCTGGACCCTTGAGACTTTTAGCGAGGGAGATTTTCGAGAAATATCAGAGCCAAGGAATCAGCTGTAATTTAATTACAGGAGAGGAGGTGATCCCATCGTTGGACGAATTTGGGAATGTCACCAACCTCTCTTCGGGTACCATTGAAATGATCCCATTGCACAAGAAAATGGATGTGTGTATCATTGACGAGATCCAGATGATTGCTGACGAAATGAGAGGGTCTGCGTGGACGAACGCCGTGTTGGGAGTTCAGGCCAAGGAGCTTCATTTGTGTGGAGAGGAGAGTGCCGTTTCACTCATCAAGGAGCTTGTCAAAGCTACCGGAGATGAGCTACTGGTGAAAAGGTACAATAGATTGGGAAAGCTCACGGTGTGTCAGGATCCAGTGGGCAACTTCAAGCGATTGCAGAGTGGAGACTGTGTGATTACTTTTTCCAAGAAAAAGATCTTGGAATTGAAGTGCAGAATCGAGCAAGAAACGTCGTATAAGGTTGGTGTGATTTACGGAGCACTTCCGCCGGAAATCAGATCAAGAGAATCTGCCAAGTTTAATAACGGCGAGTACGACGTATTGGTGGCATCAGATGCCATCGGGATGGGTCTTAACTTGAAAATCAAAAGAATAGTCTTTTGGTCCACCACTAAGTTTAACGGAACCGAGATGGTGGACTTGAGCATTTCAGCTACCAAGCAAATCGCAGGCAGAGCAGGCCGCTACAACCCCAATGGTGGTGAGCTGGAAGGTTTCGTCACCGCCTTCAATCGAAAGGATTTGAAATACATCCAGAAAACATTGCGGAAGCCCATAGCAGATATCAAGAAAGCATGTATCTGGCCACCCACAGAGTTTTGGATCCACTATATGTCATCGTTTCGACTGCCCATACCGCTAGTGGAGGCTGTGTGGAGATTCGAAGGTGAAGTGCTGAAGATTAAGATGAAGAACTACTTCCTTAGTGAGTTTGAGCACCAATCGCAGATTCTCAATTTGCTTGTTAAGAACAACTTCCACGAGACCATGACCATTGAAGACCAAGTTAAACTTGCATTGGTACCCATGAATTTGAATTTTGTTGCTCCTGTTGTTGTTGAAACAGCACTCAAGTTCTTTGAATGTATTCTGACATGCGAGTCCAAGACCGTTTTTGACTTCAACTTTTTGCATACCACGCTCCTTGAGAGTGACCTGACCCTTGCTACTTCGTATGAGCGGGCTTTCAGTACATTGGAAGCGTTAGAAACCAATCACAAGTTGGTTCTTGTGTTCATGTGGCTCAGTCAACGGTGGCCTACGCTTTTTATAGATAAGGAGAGTGCCCTGGACATCAAAACACTCATTGAGAAGCGTATCAGTGAAGAGTTACTTTGTTTAAGAAGGGTAGCAAAGAGAGATCGCCGAGGTGGCCGTCCCCTGAAGAAAAGGTGAAGATAGAAGGCATTTGAGGGTAATAGGGAGGATGGAGAAAGGACAGAAGGGATCGGTGGTCCACACGAAGAGATAGTATGCAATTATTGTGAACAGAAAGTGATAAATACACTTAGACGGATTAAAGCCAGAATTGACCATATGGACTTGGTGCTGAAAACTTGTACATAGAAATCCGATCTCGGTCAATATAGATTCTACGGTCAAATTATTGAAAACGAAGAGAAAGATCCTAAGAAACAGTCCAATAAGAATCAAGACATCATGAAAATAAAGATATACCCAAAACCTAAATATTTATGGAGATACATTGTGCGAGGCAAACATTTCGCAACTTGTATGTCTTATGTCGTGTACCCCCCACGTCTCCCCCACACGTCCCCCACCTTCATTATAGGTTACATGTCAACCCAACAACTTCCTAATTCTCGACAACTTTTTTTCCTAGAAGTATTCTTCATTCTATTATGGCAACTGTGATTATTGTTGGTGGCCCTGCAGGAACGGGAAAGACTACCATTGCATCCTTGTTGGCTGAGCACCACAAGTGTCCTTTCATTGAAGGTGACAATTTGCATCCAAAAGAAAATGTCGATAAGATGGCCCGTGGAGAGCCTCTCACTGACGATGATAGATGGGGATGGTTGCAAACCCTTGCTGAGACTGCTGCTGCACTGGCCAAAGACCCAAAAAACGCATCACAAGTGGCTATTGCTTCGTGCTCCATGTTGAAGAAGGTGTACCGAGACTTTCTCGAGAGGAGTGCTGGAGACGGAGTCACATTCCGGTTTGTATTCTTGCACACTCATTACGACGAGTTATTGAAGCGTGTTTCAAATAGACAGGGTCATTACATGAAGTCAGACATGGTGAAGTCTCAGTATGATATCATGGAAGTTCCAAGTGGAGATGAGTTATTGGTGAATGGTGGAGAGGCTTTGGAAGTCGACACAACTGACAAGGAGCCAGAAAATATTTTGAAGGAGATCTTAACTACTTTGGATAAGTAATAAAAGGGCCGTATAGTTTCTATAAAGCTTAACGAGCATGGAAATGGAATCGACAGTCTGTTAATGACATGTGTTCACTAGGAATTAAGTAGGTTTCGGTATTTGACCAAGGTGAATTGATTGGAACTATTGGAGTAGATAACTAACATGTCAGAACATACTGAGCAAAAATCGTAGTGTAGTGGTCTAGAGTTTAGAATAGGATGCCTTGATACTTCTTGTTATACTGGTCTAGTATTGCTCAAATATTGAATAGAGTAGAAACTTTTCATATTCCAACTTTTTCATCTACTTCTGTGTTTCTCTTGTGGATGTGAATTGATATGAGTGATGGTAAAATTCGAACTCGGTTTGTCATAGTCTACCCCAGCTTTAAACTCCACTCGATTGTTTGATGATGAACAAATGTCATAGTAAATGTGACATAATAGTAAGTGAATGAAATAAGAAGTTAAGAACCACTCTGCGATCTACGATATCAGGGTTCAGGTGCTAACCATTTCGTCTGTCAAATTGTCTGCCATCGACTTGGACAAAATTCTTCTGAGAGTTTATAATAGAGTCGAGTAGATCATAGTAGATCAAAGTAGATCATAGTAGATCATAGTAACTTATAGTTAACTATTGGAAACTGACTTAGTAGACTAGGGTAGAAGACTATGGGAATTAATGGTAGACTATAATCCTATCAGTCTGGTATATTATATGATCAGTAACACAGGTTATTTTCATCTGGAATTGTCTGATACGCAAGAGTCTAACTCATGAAAAATCGAATCTTGGCTAACAAACCAAATCTAAAATCGATCTTTGTCTGTAAATCTTTTTACCAGTCATAGAGTAATTAGATTCCACCAAACCAGTCTCTTTCTCAGTCGACAATAATACTCACATTTCCCAACTCTGTTCTGTTCCTGGCCGTAATTCTTATCTCAACCTTATTCACCTACTCACACCACCTCTCCTTCACTTAACATCTCTGTTCCCACCTATTCTCTTTTCCAACATCTTCAATTATGCGCCATCTCTTCAATTCTATTTCCTTTACTTCGCTCCATTTCTCATACCCCATTCATTTATCCACCTCTCTTGGTCCTCCATTCCTCATCCTCTTCATCCTCTTTGTTCCCTTCCACTTTTCACATCCTCGTCTCTCCGTTCATCTCCCTCCTTCATCTTCCCCCTTCATCATTATCCGTCCGCCCAAACCTCCCTGGGTGCAAAACGCCACCCTTCTCGAGCCCTGGCCATCCCCTTGCACTAGTTCCAGGGGTCCACAACCATAGTAACTACATTGGCCAACCCCAGACATTATCGGAGATACATACATCGCAAAAACGGAAAGTTTCAAAACAAGCTAATCACCATACCCGCCGAAAAGCTTATTTAACCACCCCTCGAATCCATTTGTGTTCTGTGTGTATCTCGCCCATTGTCCCACTATTAAGGATCCTGGCTGACATGGCTCATCACGATTGCGACTCATCTACCTACATTCCACCGAGCACATTTACCGAGCACACATATACCTTCCAAGCACACTGCCGAATCCCCGGACGAAACTGCGGCTGCTTTGTGTGTTTCTTGTTAACATTCATATCTTGTTGATATTTATTTCTGTTTCGATTTTTGTCGCTTCTCCTGGCGTGACTGCTGCTTCCATAGTTACTTCCACCTTTCATTCTGTCGATGTTGAATTCTCACTTCGACCCGACCTCCCTCCCCTATCATAATCCGAAGAAAATAAGGCGGGTCGCCCTCATCACCGCAGGCAATAGCGGTGTGGGCTGGTATACTGCTCTCCACTTATACCTCCATGGCTACGTGGTGTACTTGGCTGGACGTTCGAAGGTGCGATGCCAGAATCTGATAAAAACCTTGGTTGAGGAAGCGGCCGCCATACGAGCGGATTACGACGAGGACCAACAGAATATCCGCATTTTAGGTGAACTCCACTACCTCGAGATCGACTTGGCATCGTTAGCCTCAGTACTCCGTGCCGTTTCCACGTTCCGCAACTTAGAGAAGCATTTGAACATTCTCGTCAACAACGCCGACGTGTCGGTACTCCCTTACACTGTGACTCCCGACGGTTTCGACGTACAACTTCAGACAAACTATGTGTCGCCGTTTCTTCTCACTACCAAGCTTCTCCCGTTGTTGGAATGCTCCGCAGACTTGTATCCACATTTGGAAGCTCCACGAGTTATCTACATTAGTCTGGTGGCTCACAAGATTATTCTCGGCTACTTCAACTTGAATGCATGCTTGAACTACCACCCCAACTTCTTCTTCACGTGGATCCGCTACTCCATAGCGAAGACAGCTGGCATTCACTTCATGCGTATGTTGGCTCTACGTAACCCACGGGTGCTCTGTATGTCAGTGCACCCAGGATTCATCATGCATACCAACTACTTCAGCTACTGGACACGGCTCCCTATCATTGGCATTGTTTTCTGGTTATTTTTCGAGCTTTTCGGCTTCTTGTTTGGAGTGACAGTCGAGGAAGGCTCGCATGCGTTAGTCAAGTGTTCGCTAGATCCGGAACTAACGCCTGAAAACGACAACGGATCTCATTTCGCATATAATAACAAGGCGGAGCCCTCCCGAATAGCTCGCAACATGGACTATGCTGCACGGTCATGGATCTGGACTGTGCACCAACTTGGCAAGAGACATATCGACATCGTATAGGCGGCAAGTCGCCATGGCATAATAAAGGTAATGGAGGAATCTAGTTGCCTTCTTTTAGTAAGCATCCTTACTTCATCTTAATTTCCTACTAATATCTATTCGCATCAAAGTTCTGCTAATCTTCCATTCTCGTCTCTCCGCTTATTTACAACTTGAAGTCATTGTCAATACGCTCGATGACAATGGCAGAGGCTCCTCCTCCACCGTTACAAATACCAGCAACTCCGATCTTACCACCCTCCTGGTTCAAGACAGAAAGCAAAGTGACAATGATTCTGGCTCCAGAACATCCCAATGGGTGGCCCAAAGCAACAGCACCTCCGTACACGTTCAACTTGTCAGTAGGCAAGTCACAGATCTGGGCGTTAGCCAAACCAACAACCGAGAAGGCCTCGTTCAACTCGTAGAAGTCAACATCGTCGTACGAGAGCTTGGCGTGCTTCAATGCCTTTGGAATGGCCAAAGATGGAGCGATTGTGAAGTCCATTGGAGATCTAGCAGCTTCACCCCAGCCGGCAATACGAGCCAAAGGCTTCAAGCCTAACTCCTGCAACTTGGCCTCGGAGACCAACACGAGGGCTGCACCACCGTCGTTCAACTTGGACGCGTTACCTGCGGTCACGGTACCGTTCTCCTTCTGGAAAACAGTTCTAGAAGTCTTAAGACGTGCCTCATTGAAGTTCTTTGGTTCATCATCCACAGAAACAACAGTGTCTGGCTTTCCACGGAAGCCCTTGATGGTGACTGGGGCGATCTCAGCATCGAACTTACCGTCAGCGGTAGCCTTCTGTGCTTTCTTGTAAGAGTTGATGGCAAACTCATCTTGCTGCTCTCTGGAGATGCTGTGGTCGGCAGCACATTTCTCGGCAGCCACACCCATCAATTTCTGGCTGTAAGCATCCAACAAACCATCCTTCTGGACACCATCCACCATGGAGGCGTCACCGTATCTGGCACCCTGACGAGCAGATGGAAGGTAGTATGGGGTGTTGGACATGGATTCAGCACCTCCAGCGACCACGATGTCGGCGTTTCCGGTCATGATGGTCTGGGCAGCCAAAATCACCGCCTTGGTACCAGAAGCACAAACCTTGTTGACGGTGGAGGCAACAACGGCCTCCAGAAGTCCAGCCTTCAAGGCAACCTGTCTGGCAGGAGCCTGGCCCACGTTGGCCTGCAAAACACCACCGAAGATGATTTCCTCAACGGCTTCAGGCTTGATTTGTGGAACCTTCTCCAACGCAGCCTTAACTGCGGCAGCACCCAACTCTGGGTATGTAAGCGAGGCCAACGAGCCTTGGAAGGCACCGATTGGGGTTCTAGCGGCAGAAACAATGTACACAGACTGCATTTCTAAAAAAAAAAGTGGATGTTGTGGGTATAACGAGATGGAGGAAAGGCTTTATATGTTTGAGCCTATACGACGTGCTCGCATCCGTCCTGCAGGAAGTCAAGGTCCAGTGGTTTTTACCATTTGTAGATTGAATAAGACGGGGGAATGAAATTGAGGAATATGTTGATTGAAATCTTTTGAGAAGGGTTGGAAAATATGAGAGTCTTAAGAAGTTTATAGATCTAATGGTCTTAGCATTTTTTTTGCTTGTTGGTGTTTTTTTTTCCATGGATGTATGTATTTTGAATCAGGTAGGTGTGGGCGTAAAGAAATTAAAAAAGAAGCACCATGTGTCGAGTGAGAACAGACAAAATTCTATACGTCAAAACATAAAAAACACTACAACTGTAAATCAACTTTTGTAAATAATAATTTTAAATCTGTATAACAAATATAAAACCGTTCAAATTAAGAAAACATTGACTATAATCCAACAATACCATCTATCAATTAGTAATCAATGGTTCAATTTCCTCCATTGACTGTCTTATCATTGGTCACCAGTTCAAACTTAGTTTGAAAAAAGGAAGACTGTCTCCTTACGACCCGAGTTCCATAATGAAGCCGATACTACTCGTATCTTAATCGATATCCACGGTTTCCTCGGCCTTCTCGGCTCGTTTCCCCACACCTTCTTAACGTCTTCCTTTCTTCCTTTCTTCCTATCTGCGTCCACGTGACCATATACCGATTTCCACCTCCACCAACTACACCTTCCACTAATGTTCCCATTCCGGCCAATCAGACCCCGCCAATCTATCCTTTTCCGTGGTCTCCGACTGCAGCACTTGCACACATCGCGTCCAGCACTTCTTTTCAACAAAAAAGCTGCACCTGTCCAGCCTGTGGAACAGAGCAATCCACCACCTCTTCAGAATGCTGCCATTCCTGATGATGTAGCTTACAACAAACATCCCATTCTAAGCAAGGTTCCTAAGTTCTTGAGACCTTACACAACACAATTCATCCATGCTCCAGTCTCTCACGTCACGGCATTCATCATTCTTCATGAGATCACGGCCATTGTACCTTTAATCGGTACTTGGTACGTCCTCCACCAGTACCATGACTTGTTCATGACAGCATCCATGGATTTGCCAGCCTGGGCAATTGAGAAAGGCACAAAAATCATCGATAAGGCCATGGCCGATTGGGATTTTGGAACTTACTCTTTCAACGAGAAGGTAAGATTCATTATGGAAGGTGCCTATGCTTACGTGATTGTCAAGGCGTTGTTTCCCGTGAGACTAGCATTCAGTTTGATTGGAATGCCATGGTTTGCTAAGTGGTTTGTTTTACCATTCACGAAGATGTTTTCTAGAAAACGGCCAGCACCTAAAGTGGAGACCACACCAGCAATCAAGGAGCACTCACCCAAGAAGATTGAGAAGCCACGGTTGTAATAATGACAGTTAAGAGCTTAGGTAAATACACTTTTCGACTAATATATCATAATGGCTTCGAACATTAAATGTATGGCTTGCAGTAGCAAATACATTTATTCACCTGCTACGCTACTCTACCTAAGGTTCATCAACTCATTCAAATCGTAATGGGGTGCTACTCCTAGGAGGCTGCTTAGTACGAGTCCTAATCCAACGTGACCCGCATCTCCTCTGGGGACAAAGGCACGAAATCTCCCAATGATGTGCCCCTGGTGAACTTCAATCTATCTAATGCAAATTCCGGGATCATCTTGGTGTTCAAAGAGGGTTCCACCGATAATTCCCGGTCATCAAAGTCAAAGAGTTCTGGAAGTTCCTTGACGTCGGGCTGGCTAGAGTACAACTGGTAGTTGGCGTTGCTTTGATGTGGGTAGTGCGATGAGCCGTTGTAGAACTGTTGACTGAACAACTTTCTGTAATTGGGCAACTTGGTATTTTGATCTCTCAACTCGTCAAAGTAAGGATCAGCCAACGCCTCAATACACGAAATACGGTCAATTGGCGAGTACTCCAACACTCTCACCAAAAATTGAATGCAATCATTAGACATCTTCTTAAAAATCTTCGACAATGGGATTGGCTTAATCTGAGGGAACTTGTACTCCGTATAGTTCGGGTTCATGCTTTTGATTTGTTCTCTCGAAGGCGTACCCAAAATCTTGATAATCTCCACCAATTGGTCCACTCCTGATTCTCCTGGGAACAATGGCTGACCAACAATCAACTCTGCCATCACACAACCAGCGGACCAAACGTCAATCTTCGTAGTGTAGTTGGTGGCACCAAAGATCAATTCAGGTGCACGGTAGTATCTGGAACAAATGTAAGAGACGTTTGGCTCTGCTGGATTCAAAATCTTTGCTGAACCAAAGTCACAAAGTTTCAATACACCAGTGTCTGCATTGATCAACAAGTTCTGCGGCTTGATATCTCGGTGACAAATGCCTTGAGAGTGGATGTAATTCAAGGCACGGAACATTTGATAGGTGTACAATTTGACTTCTAGCGAAGGCATAGACAATCTCTTCGACACGTAATAGTGTGAGGCCTTGTACAAGGTTTCAGGTACAAACTCCAAAATCAAGTTCAAGTATAACTCGTTCTTGTCGTTATTGGTGTAGAAGTAGTACTTCAAGTCCACAATGTTTCTGTGGTGTACCAACTTCATGATCTGAAGCTCTCTGTTCTTGAAGCGCTTGTCTTGAAGGACACGTTTTATTGCCGCAATCTCATTGCTAGGCAAGAGCTGGGTTTGGAACACCACACCAAACGAGCCGTGGCCCACCATCTGAGACTGGGTGTACTGGATGGATTCTAGCTTCCCCGTATGGCCATTGTTGACAGATTCCGTAATGACTTCTATTTTCGACATGTTAGTACGAGTTGTATCAGGTGTATAAAGAGCGAGGAATCAACGTGATAAAGGCTTGGAAGAAGGCTGACAAGCACCGACTGATGCAAAATATGGGGAACAGAAAAAAGCGGAGGAAGGTTTGGCAACAAACGAAAACTCCGACTTCCAGGGGGGAAAATCGCCGACAGCGGGAGGTGACACAATAAGGATTCTATAAGCGACGACAGGACACCACAACACGGAAGTCACGGTGATATGAACAGAATAGTAGCTTGCAAGAAAAACAACTGGTAGTATTCGAAACTTGCTAACCTCTTGTTTGGTCACGCAGTGCGAGTGGGCAGGCACGACCCCCAGGATTTCCATCACGTGTGGGGCAATAACCAACTTAGGAAAAAGTGGGCTAAATTATTGCTTGGTGAGGATAGCCGCCTGACTTGGGATCTGGCGGGGGCACTGTGAGGGTTTGGGTAGCATCGAAGTGGATTCCATGGCTAATATGGAGCTAGTTTTGCCATTTCGTCCTTGGGATATAAGTGGTCGGTGACAGGCTGAGGACGGAGCACTGTACATTGGGCATCCACCCCGCATACCCCAGGGCGACGAATCGAATCGAATCGAATCGACAAACCCAGATGCACTGCAAGACAACTGGTGAAAAGCGGGCCGGAGCTTCGGGAAATAAAATGCTGACGTCCACTTCCATCTGGTGCCGAGATGAAATTTCCACTCATCGCCTTTTACCTACTCACAAGTTTGCTGATCCCCCCGCACTCACTGCTACTTATTCGGAACATTTGATCTGCTATTCTTTGCGTCTGTATGACAGTACGTCATCAGCGAAGAAAGTTCTATACTTGATCCTTCGAACCTTCATGTTGTGTTCTCAGTGGGGTTGTCGTCTCCCGCTTTTTTCTGTTTCCTAAATTAGTTAAAATTGACTGGTATGCCAGTCATGGAATCTTGTTCGCGTCTTTGCTTTTTCTCACTTCTTTGCCATTTTTTTCGCAGTTGTTCCTCCTCTCTCTTTCAATCAAAAATACGTACCGATTTGTCCACTCATGCGTCTTCCATTATCGTCCTTGAGTCTCAACAATTTATTCTTAGCTCCTCTCGTAGATGTCATCACCGATTGCGTTTGGTCATATGACGATGTCCGTACCAACCTGTTGTCGGACTTATCAATGCTCCTCCGGGGTCTCATGATACTTCTCAACTTTCCTCCAATAGACGACTTCAACGTGTCCATACTCTCTACCGTCCGCACACTGTTCTGACGCGAACGAACACCCTCTGCATGATGAGCAGAAGCAACAAGTGTAGGTTGTTTCGAATCAAACGGATTGTTGAACTCCATTTGCGACTGCCTTAAATGTGTCTGGGGCGGAGGCTTGATGGCAGGCGCAAAGTAAGGTTGCGGCGTCTTCTCAGCCATTCTCTGCGACCGGTGCTCGCGCATAAGCTTTCTCAGTTCGTCTAACTCGTCAATGCGCTGCTTGTCACGATGTTCTTCACGACGATTTTCAATAACTTCCTTACGAGCATTCTGACGTTCTCTTTTCTCTTCCATTTTCTCTTCCTTTCTCTCTTCCTTCAACTCCTTTTTCTCATCTCTCCTTTCTCTCCTTTCCTCCTTCCTCTCTTCTTTCAACTCCTTTCTTTCCTCCTTCCTCTCTCTTCTCTCTTCTCTCTTCTCTTCCTTTCTTTCCTCCTTCCTCTCTTTATGCTCTTCCTTCCGTTCCTTCCGCTCCTCCTTTTTTTTCTTCTTTGCCTCTTTCTTCTCGCTCTTTGCTTGCTCAGCTGTTTTCTTCTCTTGCACTCGGATCTGACCAGTCTCCACGTCTATTTCAGTGACGTAGGTCTTGCGTAAAGTAGCACCCTTGACATTTTTGACATGTTCGTTTGCCTTCGCGTAGATGGGCTTGTCTCGAATCATCTCCCGGATCTGCGGCGTCAGGTAGTCGTAGTTGTGGATGAACAGAGGGTAGTACTTGCGGATGTGGAAACGTTGCTCCAAGTCTTCGTAGTCCAAGGTGCGAATGAAGTCGTCGTCGGCGGGTACCAACCGTGGACCGCGAGAGGTTACTGGTTTGTCGCTGCGTTTGCCTAGCAACATCGTCATGGTTAACAAAAAGGCTGGCAGTTTCGGGTTCAAACCTATGACTTGAGTAGGAAACCAATGGTTGCGTGCCCGTGAGTCTGGGGTGCAGAATGTGAGGAGAATGCCACTAAAGCGGGGTGGGGGCGTGCACAGGACTCTGTCAGTGTAATGCCGTGAGGAAAGGCTTGAAGGTAAGCGAGGTGCACTAAGAATGAACAGAGAAGTGAAAATAGAGAGAAAATGAACAAGGAAGGAAATGTAAAGAGATCAATAATGCTTGTGAAATTTCTTTTTTCGCTATTTTTCCCCTTTGGTTATTCTTTCTCTCAAGTTTTTATTTCTCCCACTCCAGTCTTGTTTGTTGTCTTTTTCCATGGATCAGTTGGGGTCTTGCAGGTTATACCTGGATTAGCTTCCCTGGTATGGCCCCTTGAAGGTTTGCGCATCATCTTAGATACTGAAATCTTGTTTATAAATCCATGGGTACTTGACTATTGTTAAGGATGATGGTGTCAAATGGTTTGACGTGTTGGTGATCTATATTTGTAGCTGTTTTTACTTCATTTTTTTCCTTGTTACTCAAATTTTTGCCTGTTTGTTAACAGCTTCGCGAATGTGATGAACCAAGAGCGCAATCTTGTCTTAAACAAGCGATGGATGTGTTAGTCGAAATCTCTCACAACGAGCGTTACTTGACTTAAACAACGAGTCTGGGATTTGGAAATTGGTAGTTTTAATTTATCCTCTGTAATTATCATCACCAACGTATTTATATATCAATGCATTCCCAATGGATCTCCATCTCGTCAGCACTTAAAATTTGGATCATTTCACTTTCCTCTCTTTTTTATCTCCTTCTCGCCTCATAGTTCTCATAATACCCTCCCGCTATACCTTGTCAACTTCTCAAATAACTCAAACATCCCTTCATCCACACATCGTGGCAAAAGTTGTGCTCTCGTCCGTCTTGCATGCTCAGTATACTGAAACTTGACAAAATGATACTTAGCATCGCCCAATTTGGCCCAGTACAACTCATTATTCGGCTGCGTCACTGTAGGTGTGCCAAAAGCTTCGAAGATACCTTGGATGAGTACAAAATCATTGAGTTCAGGCTGCATTTCTCGTTCCCCTGTTTTGGGCTCAACATAATTACATGGCTTGCCGTTGGCAGAGTACAAGTATGACAATACGATCCCCAAAGACCAAAGGTCTACCTCCCTGCCGTAGTCGGTTACACCAAAGCAGAGTTCTGGCGCCTTGTAGTAGCCCGTGCTGATGTCGGTGATTTTCTCATCAAGAGGCTCATCCAAAGGAGGATGTGCTTGGTCGTAAGAGATGCCAAAATCGCCAATTACCGGCTCTGTTAAATTCTCGAGCGACTTGAACATGATGTTGGCTGGCTTGATATCTCGATGGATAATCTGTTGACTGTGAATGTACTTGAGCGCATCAACCAAAGTGTTCACCATTGGAATGAGAGGCTCCAAGGGAATCTCATTTTTGGTGACAATAACATTAGCTAGTGGGTCAGAGAGGTTGAATTTGACCCTTTTCTTCATGAAATGGGCCATCACTCCCACCAAATCGACTGCATAATGCGTCATCACCAATACTTGGTCTTCTCCCATCGAGTAGGTATCGATGTAATGAGCAATGCCCTTATGTTGCAACTTTTTGAGTAGAGAGACCTCCTGACGGAAATTGTGGGGCTTTCGAACAAAGTCCAAGTCTACCACCTTGAGCGCTACGCCATTCCCATTTGAATCAACTCCACGGTAGATGTCGCTGATGGGACCCGAGTAGATAACACTCTGCTTGGTGTACTTGCTCATGATGAGAAATTTACAAGCAGTACCTTCCAGCCAGTTCGAAAATTGAAACAGAAACTCACTTATCCACTTTCAATTTGAGATGGCCCGATCTTTAGAATGGAGAGTAGTTGATCTTGATCTGCAGTCCACATAGACAGGAGGTACATACAGAGCATAATGAATAATTCAACAGAGGGTAAGAAATATAAGGAAATAAAGAAGAAAAAAGCGAATTTGCGAAAACCTTAGAAAACTACAATAAGGAAAAAAAAATCATGGAGGTGTCTATTCTACCTCTGTCTCTTCCGCATTAGGCCATCATCAATTCCATGTCTCTTGGATGCATTGAAATTGTTTGCATGAGACGTTATGTCAATGTCATCAGTATAAATTCTTCTCTTTGGATACTTGATGTTCAACCCTTCAAATGCATGCTCGTGGACCTTTGGAGGCTCCAAAAAATATGGATGCACCAAAGCATCATCCGCCGTCACCCGTGTGACTGGATCGTATTCCAATAAGTCTCGCAATAATGAAAGACACTGCTTGTTCTTGCCTCCAACCATCTTATACCAATTGGTAAGATTTGGTTGATACACAGCAGAGCTACTCTGAAGAAATTGCTGCTGGAAAGCGTAGTAGTCTGGATACTTCAGGAGTGTTGGCCACACTTCACTGGAAGGAGTGCCCAAGATCTCAAAGATCTTCTGAAGCTGATTTTTCTGGAACGGTATCAGCTTTTTGTTGCTCATATCGATCTTGGCTTCCTCTCCCTTGAAAATTGGCCGTAACGATAGAAGCTCTGCCAAGATGCACCCTACAGCCCACAAGTCAATGGCTGGAGTGTAATGTCTGGTTCCAAGCAAAAGCTCTGGTGCTCTATACCAGATAGTCACCACGACCTTGTCTCCCGTATATAAGCTCTGGAGAGGATTGTTGAACTTTCGAGCAAGCCCCAAGTCGCCGATTTTCACCACGCCGTCGCTGGACACCATGATATTGGCAGGTTTCAAATCTCGGTGGAAAATCCAGTTCTTGTGAAGAAACGTCACACCGTTGAGCACCTGCCAAATCAAAGACTTGACCGCCTGTTCAGGAATGGGCCTCATTTCTGGATGTGAGTGGAAATGGATGATTTGGAGCAAATCGTGCTCAAAAAACTCAAAGATCATGTAGATGGATTTGTTTTCCAAAATAATCTCCAAGAGCTTAGTGATATTTTTATGGCTCAACTCTCGACACAATGACATTTCACGAATTGCTGATTGTGAAATTCCAGTGTAATGGACGATTTCATGACCGTTGTCGTGACCATTATGTCCGTTCATGTGCATCGCTGAAGGTTTGGCCGGAAGATGATTATCTGACTTGAACTTCTTGATAGCGAAGAACGGGGCGTCTTCGTCGGGTACTTGACTCTCTGTACGACTCAAATTCAACTGATTATCTGTCCCTGAAGGCTCAGTAGTGTCACCTGCTTCATCACCTTCGTTTTTCGCCAGCAGCTTCAAACGGGCCTTATACACTTTTCCATAGGTTCCTGCGGCGATATATCCAATAATCAGATACTTCAGAAGCACTGGCTGCCTGCTCAAGTCCTTGCGATGTCTGTAGGGACCGATGGTGAGGATCAGACTCAGAGCCATCACCGTGGGTTGCGGTAGTTGCATGTTTCCAGTTGGAGCCAAGGACATTGTGCAAGTGGGGTTGAATTGCTGAATGTGAATTTAACGATTGGAAATGAAAGATGACTATAATAAGAGAAATTTGTTTTGATTTGTTTGATGTTGATTTGCAATGGTCGACTCAAATGGTGTTAGATGTCTTATCAACTTTTGGCCTGCACGAGATGAAAAGAAGAAGAAGAAGAGAACTGAACCAAAACAACGAAAGGGGAGGAAGATGATATGTTGGAGAGAAGTCGAGGAGAAATGATTTTGAAATGTGAAGAAATAGGGATTAATTCCTATCGAAAATGTCTTTTGATCTTACAAATACTTGTACCGCTCATTCATAGGTGCATCCAATTTTGTCATAAAGTAATTAGCTATCAAGACAAAACTACATGCTGAAATCCAGCTCTAATCTCTATCAAAAAATGCAATAGTATCAAATTACATCCAGTACGTGAACATATTATAACAGTACCCATAAGCCCCTAGTCTAAATGTAGACTCTATCATCGTTCTTACCCTCAAGCTCTCCTCTGATCACTTCCATCTTCTGTGTCTGGTCCTTCCACACTTTCTCATCGGTGGATTTATCGGTGTTCCGTGCAAACAACGAGTCATCTGGTCTACGGTAGGAATTGCCCAAACGGTCCCACAACGTGGTGAACTGGCCGTAGTTGTAGTTGAAGTACAAGTGGTGCACGGTGTGGCAAGCAGTTCCGTTCACCACGGGGTCGTTGGACATGTAGTTACCATCGTGGATCATCACTGTCCAAAAGTTGACGAAAACGAACAAAAACAAATACGACACCTTGTGCAATGGGAAGACCAAGGGGAAAAGGTGGTATGGCAACGACTGTGCCCATCCGTCCACTGGGTGGAATGCATGTGAAGCAAATGGAGTACACACGATCCACTTATGGTGGGGCTTGTGCAACTTCTTGTACACGGAGGGCCAGTGTAACCACCGGTGGATGAAGTAGATTCCACAATCGGTGAAGAGAATGAACTGAGGAATTTGGTAAGCGACAGCAGTCCATCCGCCTGTCAGCTTGTTGACATTATAGTACAATCTGGAGTAGCCATTTAATTCCAAAAGGAAAAATGGAGCGGTAAGCATCACCATCACCGGAATCGATGTGAAAGCTTGCCAGATCTCAAGCGCCACCTGGTTCTTCAAGTATCTTGGATGGTTGAATATCTTGGTGTCGAAAACAAAGTAGTAAGACAAGGTGGCCACGACAAAGTACAAAGTCCAGCCAAAGAGAATGGTGATTGCGAGAATAGACAAACTTTCTCTCAACAAGTTACCTCTGGAAAGAAACGAGGAGTCAGCATACTGAGAGAGCTCGAAGTAAAGTGGTGGCACCAGGCCGTATATTTCGTTCTTGTTCTGCCATTTGGAAGCCACGCTGGCCAAATAGGTCACTGGTGCTGGCCACGAGGGACTAGCTACGGCGGTTCCATTATTGATGGAAGTGAGGAAAGTATTCTGGACAAAATTGGCGAATTTGCCATCCTTGGGGAATGCGGCCGCGTAGAACCGGTCAAGAAGGAAGGTGTCGGCGATTTCCAAGACAATATCCATGGTTTGGTTGGTGTGAAGCGAATGAAGACCGATGAGATACTTTATATTTTCTGATAAACGAGTGCGGTACGAGTAAACGAGCGTGGTCCGATTCGGGACTTGACTATCTGCAGGAAGGGACAGTAATGTACATTTTCGTTTTTGACGGAACTTTCGGAGAGAACGGAGGGTTGATGGGGGTTGATGGGGATGGAGTATGTAAGATATTAGGGGAAAAATTTTGACACTCAGAAATTGGAAGGAGAATTCCGGGTGAGATTCTTATAGTTGATTCAATTCAAGAAAATTTATTCATACACTTTCTTTGTATTTTTTTTCTTTTGCTTCCATTGCTTGAATAGTGTGTATCACGTGACCACATAGTGAACAAATTATGTCAATCAGCTCACTCTGACTACCACGCAAGTATTGACCCACGTCGTATAGATAGTGGGTGGATAATGAAAATAATAGGATAATGTTAGGAAATTGAATGTTTTTTTCCCTCAATTATCATCTGGTGTACGCCGTTTATTCAGATGGACGTTCATCTGTCAACGGGTGGTGTATTTACACAATATCGCGAGTATATGCATTGCTGGGATGAGACCCCAGTCGTATGTACATGTCATTAACGTGACCCAATAAATAACCTAGGGCATGCAAAGAAAAGCATAGAAGAGAACCGACCGTAACCAAAACCAATGTGTAGCACTAGATGAGCATGAAGCTTGACTAGTTAGAAATATCTGGTACACCATTTATAAGTGGTGTATCATAATCTAAGTCGTATCAAACCGTCAAACTGGCCATCTCGTTGCCGTTGGCACCGTTAACTGGCCGCTGGTTAATCTTCTCAAAGTTGATGGCACTCAAGATCTCCTTACCGCCCAAAGCAGCCAATTTATGTGCCAACTCCTCGCCTGCTTTTGCGGCCTGTGCCTTGTCGGAAACGATGCATCTGACCTCCGCCTCGACGGACTGTTTACCGTCAGGGCTGACAATGAGACCCTTAAAAAAGAGTTCTTCTGTTTCTTCGTCGTAGGTGGTGTATACGCCCAAAGGAACCAGGCAACCACCTTCAAGCACTCTCATCATGGAACGCTCGGCAATGCACCGCATCGTCGAGGGACGATGCTCAATTTTGGACAACACTTGAATCATCTGCATGTCGTCTTTTCTGATCTCGATACCAAGTGCTCCTTGTCCTACAGCGTAGTACATGTCTGGAGCGTCTAAACAAGTGGTGATTCTGTTATCGAGACCAGTTCTTATGAGGCCGGCGGCGGCCAAAATGAGGCAGTCGTAGGGTGAGTCTTTTGCGTCTAATTTGGAGAGACGAGTGGCGATGTTGCCTCTGACGTCGGCAAATTGAAGATGAGGGTAGTTTCTCAAGAGCTGGGCCAGTCTTCTAATGGACGAAGTACCAACAACAGCGCCTTCGGGCAAGTCTGCAAGCGACTTGTATGGGCTACCAGCCTTCATGACCAAAGCATCACGGGGGTCCTGGCGGTCCAAAATGCATCCCAATTCAAACTCGTCTGGCAAGTTGGTGGGCATGTCTTTCAACGAGTGGACAATCAAGTCCAACTGAGGGTAGTCATCTACGGGCTCGAGCAACAATATTTCGAGCTCCTTGGTCCACAAGGACTTGCCGCCGAACGAATAGAGAGGTTTCAGCTGGACTTTGTCGCCCAAAGTCGAAAGAGCCAAAATGGAGCACTCCACATTGGGATGGGTCAGTTTGATGTATTCGCGGACGATTTCCGACTGTTTGACCGCCAACGTGGATTTCCTGCCGCCGATCTGGATGTGGGACTTGGGCGCTTCAACGTGGGTCATAGTGGTGTGGGGCATGGAGAAGGATTTTTTTTGGTGAATATGGAAAAAATTAAAAAATTTGTGCGTGCGACAACGAAACGATAAGACTGGATGAGGTGAGCCAGGAAGGAATTACCAGGAAAGAGTTACCAATAAAGGTAGGAAGTGATGAATTGGGTGGTTCGAGGAGGACGAATTTATGAATGTGGAGACGAACAGCGAAAACGTGACGTTGACTTCAACGAAAATTGAGAATATAGAAGGGCTTGGCCAAGTCAAGGCGGATGGTGAAGCTTATATATCTGTCAATGTGACATGTGCACCATTCCTCAAATGGGGAGGTGAACATTATTCAGCTGTGCAGGTTGGGCCGACAGTGGAAATCATCTGAATTAGTGTGATTGGGTCTGTACAGAGAGGCATTTCTTTTTGCCAGAGAAGAAAAGAATCTGGTGAACTAGGTGGATTGGGATTATAATTAATTGCGGATGATTTTCTGTTGATTGAAGTTTATGATTGGATTTACATTATTATGGTTGATGATTACAATTGACGAATCTTCCATGTCAATTTTTTTTTTTTGCTCGATTCTTTGGTGGGTTTTTTCTCATGGTTATGCTAACCTTCTCACAGTAGCTTTTTGCTCACTTCCTACTGGTTTTTCTCCATTTCTCTGCCGTACTGGATCCGCACCCCGGATATGGAAATGAAGTCCCAGCATGTGGATCAGGATCTCCGGACCCGGAATTGCAACGATTGCTCCAATGCTCATGAAACTTCACTTTACCCCAAATATAAAATCTCTTTGTCTTCTTGACCTCCTTCGCCCCTACTCAGGCAACTACTCCTCTTTCTTGGTCAATCATCTCGCATTACTCTTTCGCGGGTTTGACATCGGATGATCCCGGCATCCTCTGGGCTGATTTGGTTGCTTTTGTCTCTCCATTATCGGCTTGGGGCGTGTGTTTTGGACAAATCGTATTGCACCAATGTCAATAAACGGCTTTTGAATGGTGGGACGCCTGAATGCAATTGCCTTTAGAGTTCTCTTTTCGGAGTTTTGGTTGTCAATGTAGATTGTAATTGGAGTGATTTATGTGTGAGGTGTTATCTATTCCATCAATTGATATGATCCGTGTCGGGTTTCTGTCACGGCAGGAGAATTCTTTGTTCGTAATTATGAAGTTATGGGTGTAGATCTCGTGTGACATTCTGCATTGATTTAGGCTGTTTCTATCTTTATTTTCTGTGTTGATTTGTCTAATATTTGTTGGCAAGGTTATTGTCCCAAATTACTGTCTCAAGTTAATGCCTCAAGTTACTGCGAACTTTTGGACACATTTCTGTCAAATCACTGACACTCCTGTCAATCATTTTTCTATTGTTTGGCAATTTAAAGTTTCAGACTTATCCAATTACATTTTTGACAATGAAGCAATCTCCTTAAGACTTTGATGGGGTACTTTCCTGAATTTGACTTGTCTGACTTTGTTATCCTTTAGCATCCTTTTGGGTTTTATGAGGTTGCCAATTCTTTTTTAAATTGCTCTTTTATTTCTTCAGCCTTCTTATTTTCTACAATTCATTCTTTTAAACCTCTTGTTTTCAAGCACTGAAACGTTAGGTTGAACCTTCCCTTCTGTCCCTCCTTTTTGTTGGTTCACATTTCTTTGCGCTTGTCGATTCTCTCCTTCACTTCATATTTCCACACAATCACACCTATTCTGAGAATATTGCTTACAAATGAACTCCAGCTAGAAATCTGTAGTTTAGCCAATAAACGGAAGCTCTAATTTCAAAATTATTCAATTACAGAAAGGTAAAGTCACACTAGTTCAAAGACGTACTACGGCAGGAACTGACTGCATGCCATGCCCATTTCTCCATCTTATTTCCCTTCATTTCCCTTCATTTCCAATTACATCAGATTCCGAGAGTAATCAGAATCAATACTCGTGGTATCTAAATCTGCACTTTGCTCCGGAACATTGTAAATATCCCCTAGAACCTTCACTGTGAAATCATTCTCGGGCTCTTGCATCAACTTTCTCACCATATTCTCAAGCTCATCCAATTTATTCATCACCTCCACATTGTGACTCTTTGCTCGCTTCACTTGACTCACACTGCGTTTCCTCTTCTTCTCGGGCTTTCTGCCCACTCCATACTTTCGTCCAAAGTACTCGTCTATAAATATTGAGTCCACCAGCCCACTCCGAAATGCATTGAACGTCTGAGTAGATTTCTGTGGGATCAACTTGTTTTCTGTATGTTCACTGACAAATGGTGCATTACTGTCAAGTGGTGACACCCTGCGCATTTGCAAGTTGCCAAACTGAGATCCTCTTCTTGATTTCATCAAAATCGTACTCACATCTGAATCTTCATCGTTGTTTTGGCTCATCAGCACGAGATTCTGGTCCCCATAATAGTCCTCCTCTCGTGAAAGAAACGTAAAGTTCTTCAAATCTCGCTGTTGCTTCTGCATGAGTCGCTTGTTGTCCTTGATAAGCAACTCGTAGAAATAAATCACCAAAATAATCGGAAACTTGAAGATGTTCACAATGTAGTTGAATGCCGCAATCACTCCAAATCTGCTCGTGCCTGACGACCAGTGGAGATTGCCCCATTTCATGTAGATGATCAAATTTGTGGTCTTAAGGTACTCAAACTCCTCTTTGTTGGTTTCACTGACCTTTACGAAGACATTACTCAAAACAATCGCGAGAATGGTGGCCACAATGAACTGGATGAGAAATAAGTATGAGATCTGTATTCCTCTACCCAAAACGTTGTAGTTATTCCAGTGGTCCCATACGGCAGGCGTGAACCCAAAAAACAATTGAAGCATGGTAAAAGCCACTTCGGATGTTGAAAGATCGATAGTCAAGCTGATAAAGCACAAGAAGAATCCAAAAATCAAGGAGGCAAATAAGAACACCATGGCTATCATATTGAATGACATCTTCTTGAAAGAAACGATCAACATGTTGAAAAACTCATAGTTATTGAACACGGAGAGCATTCGGGGGAAAAGTAAAATAGAAATCAAACTGAACACACTATAGTATGTTGAATGTGAAATCATATCGAACCCAAGAAGGAGCCTCATACCGAACGAAATATCAATGAGGATAACTATGAGAAGATCAAAGAATGTCCACAAAATTTTCTTTAAAAACTTAAACTCAATATGCATCAACTTGAGTAGATTGTCGAAGTTGAAACTGAGAGCTAGCATCCAGAAACAGATAGAAAAGATCTTTCCCATAAAATTTCCTTCCATATCTCCTGCTTTATTCTTATGTTTAATCACCAAATTGAAGAATAGAACCGTTAGTAAACCATATTTGAGGTTGATAACCAACGACTGGTACTTGGGTACAACATGTGACCGAATAATGACTTTGCTTAATGTCACACGGCTAAATTTGTAGTTAACCACACTCTTCTCGTTATCGGATATCTCTTCACCCAAATCTTGGGTGCTGCTATTGCTACTTTGACCAGTTTCGTAATCGACATCTTCGTTTCTGGATGTCATTAGATGGATCCAGCTTGCATCCGTTGGATTTTGATGGTCCTTAATGATGAGCTCACCGTTATAAATTCGATCTAGAATTTGCACCACCACTGGTTGCGAAAGGAACTTCTTTGACTTGGAAAGAATAGAGAGTTCAAGAGTATTGAAGCAGTCCAAATGCTTTGTATGTTTCAAGAGCTCATTTTCTTCATAGTGGTGCCGCATTGGATTGAGCAATAACAAGTTGATTCGATCCATTGATCGATACTCGCGTAACATCCGTATGGCTATGGATTCACATATATTGGCTTTGGTGGTGAGCAAGTCGTACATGATTAAGTTGTTCTCACTTTGGATCATGTACTCGTAACGCAATAGTAACATGACATAGATGACATTTGTGGATATCGACAGCTCTGATTTCTCTTGGATCATGCTCCCGTACGTAGTTGGAGCAAATTGCGGGGTCTCAAATGAGAGATCGTAATGGTTTGGGAAATGCATGGAGAACTTGTTATGGAGACCAGAAACATTACTCAAATCGATAATCGTCTGTACCAAGGGCTTAATCAATGAAATTCGGATCTCGGGGGTCTTCAACTGTTCATACTTAAGGCTGAGCACCACCTTTTTATTGATAAGCTTCTGGATCTGGAAATAAAGGTACTTGAACTCTGTGTAGCGATACCTTGATTTGACTGGCGAAGCCAGCTTGACGCTTGCCAACTCAGCATTTCGAGACAAGCTAGCGCCTCTATATCGACCAGACATGGAATGAAAATGGTTGGTAGCAATCACGAAATGATCCGGACCATTAAGTATGCATGTAGGGCATTTCGCAACCAAAAATGGATTATTGTAAATAGTGGAGAAGTACACGATGGGGATAAAACTACGGCAAAAGGAATGGTAAAACTACTTTTGCGTTTTAGAGAAATAAATATTTTTGTGGAGAATGTTACAAATCTTAGGTTCAGCGCTGCCATTCTGAAACTCCTAGATCTGAGTATCTTTCATGCAACGTCATCCTTGATCTTAATAACCACATGCAGCATGGTGGATAACATTTACCTCTGCAAAATCAATAGAGTGCCATATGTAACTTCAAACGAATAAAGAATAGTGTGATGAAGATTGCGAGTCTTCATCTCATCAGGCCAACAACATAGGCTAGAGTAGACAAATCGAATCTGAAAGGAGTTAACTGATCTCGTGGTTGATAAAGTTGAAGGCCTTGTTTCCGTTTTCCTCTCCCAAAATAGACACAAACTCCTCTCGCAGAAGTGTCACCAAATGCACCATGTTCCTCACCTTTTGGATGATCAATGTATAGTTCACATTGTTGATTCCGGGAATGCTCTGAAGAAGATCCAACGCGTCATCATTGAACATTGGAGGTCCCTCATTTGTGCTAATGGACGGATTGACACCTTTGGAGAGCGCTTCGTCGATGTCGGGCTCATTCTGTGTAGCCTTAAGCTCCAAAAAGATTTGGGCTGTCTCGTAAGGTGATGACGACCAGATGACCTTGAGTTTTGGAAACGAAACGAGAAGTTCTGTAAGTTTCAGTTGGATTTCGTTCCTCAGAATCTTACCGGAAATCGGATTTCCCGCAGATACTTTCTGGCCTGGTGGGCGCAATTCTGAAAAGGGTTCGAATGAAAAGGATTTGGATTCGTCAAACTCAATGAGCAATGCCGGAGTCTCGTAATGCCGAAACATCAGCTCACATTGCTGATATAGTCTTCCAGACTTGAAACTGGCGATCAAGTCGGGAATAGCCTTTCTCTCCACGCAAATCTTAGGAGTTAAAATGTAATCTCCCACAGTGATCATGCATGGAATCACTTTAATGCCAACTCTGTAGAGCAAGTTCGGAAGCGACGAAGCGAACTCTCTCGTATCAACAATGATCCTCATTTCGTCGGTCTCCGTACGGAAATTGGCTCCACCAGCTATCCTAGTGTTGACAACCTGAGGTTTCTTAAGGTGAAACTTCCAATTGTCACTATCCGAAGCGAAATGTTTCCCCAATGCTGCTTTTTCTTTGATAAGCTTTGTGAATGCCTGTTTTTCTTTCTTGATTCTAGTTAAATGTGTCTGCTCCTCAACAGACGTTCCATAATACATGAAGAACGTTTTTGCAGGGCTGGTGGGGTTCAATGCTTGGTAAACTTCAACTCGTCGGATGAATGGTAAGTCCGGCTCGTACATGACAATGTAAGAAGGAGACAATTCCTGAAGAAGTGACTCATTCTTATTGTTGTCGTAGGTGTGGATTACAATTTGGTTGAATTTCTCCACATGATCTAACTCAAGAGTCCGTCCACTCTCTTTGACGAACAACTCTTCGTTATCAATTTGTTCGTCACTTTCGTGGTCTGAGATCATTTGAATACTATCATCACTTTCTTCCTTCACAAGCTCTTCCACACGTTGCACAATGTTGTCGTCTAACTCCACAGCTCCATTAGTTTTCTCGAAATTGCTTCCCGAGTAAAGTCGAGCAACGTTGGCGACTGAAGAGGCGCCTCGTGTGCGTCTGCGCTTACTCTTGGGTGTGTTGTTGCCTCTTGTGAAGGTTTTCGAGGTATTGAGCTGTTCTTCCTCCGGCTGTGGACTTGCTGAGCCTCCTTCTTCCTTGGTGTAAAGCTCAGCTGTGACTTTCTTGGTTAAAGAGGTGAGGTCTTTCCACAGCAAATACTCACTCAATCTACTCACCATGTAAGCTCTGTTGGAGAAAGCCTTTTTACCAGTAATAGCATTTTCCTTCTTCTTGGACTTCTCCAAGATCGACGCAAGCTGTTGTGCAATTTTTCCTGAAGAACACATGATAAGCACGGGCCCATCAGCTTTCAGAGAACTTACCGATCTTTCATGCATAATATCGTCAATAATGAGAGCTAATTGGTCCCATTTGGGAAGCTCTTCCAAATTGTATACTTCTTCTGTGGAGGTTACTATTTCTTCGTTTGTGTCAGCATCAATGTGGTGGTTTCCGATAGTCACTTTCCCCAAAGCCCTCTCTTTCGCGTATGAAATGATAGTTGTAGCCTCATCCATCATGAGCCACGGACTCATGGAGCTCATGTTCATAGTTCCAGCTCCAGAGGATCTCATGTTTGCATCAACTATACCCTGGACTCGTTGGTAGTAAGTGAGCGAGTCTTCGGTCAAGAGTCCTGTGAGAAGGTCCTTGAGAGTTGCTAGATCATAGACCAATTGTTTGGAAGTCCACGAGATACGATGCCATTGAGAATCCAATGAGAGTCTGACCCTGAGCACGAAGTCCTTATCATGAACATTCTCCATATCCCAGTACTCTGTGTCTAGCAGTGGGTTGTGTCTTCTAAGCTCCTGCAAACATGCCTGAAGACATGATAAGATGGCTGACTGGATCTTTGTCATCTTCGCTGAAAGTCGAACATTCACTTCGGTGACAGTGTTTCGCAGCTTGCCAGAAGCTTTTATCAACGATGAAGACACCTCAACATGAAATCTCGGCCATAAGTATACGTTAGATAGCCTCAAAATCTTGAGCTTCGTGGCTAACGGCGTGAATCCAGTGAATGCTTCAGGCTCATCTGATATAGCCTTGACAAACCCCCATTCATTCCCGTCACGGTACAAGTTGACAATAAACAGCTCATTGGACGTTTCCCGAATCCTTTCGCCATGCAAAACAAGAATTCCCGTAATATCGTTAGGTGCTATAATTCCCGAGAGGAGATCCACCACAAGAACTCGCGAACTGATGGAAAGAATACCCCCTTCTTCATACATGGCGCGTCTTTTCGTCGTGTTGGCCATCTCTCCTCCTCCAATTACTCGTAAAGGCGATGTCCACTCGTTATCGTCTTGAGCAGATCCCACGGCTGCATTCATCCATGCCAATTCCACCAACTCGTCAGAAATTGTAGCGATCTCGTCTTCTCGAGCATTAAGCAAGATTACGAGACTTCGTTTCTTCTGTACGGAGTTTCCCACCTCCAATGATACGGACGGTGCACTGAGCGCATACAAGATATTGGTGGTGACCATTTCTGACCCCAAACCATGTCCTAGGATGAGTAGTCCATCTTTCGTAAGCATGTTCTCAACTACTTCTTGATAGAAGGAAAGTGGGATGTTGCAGCAGATCTCTCGTGTTTCGTACACAGCTGAAACTTCTTGTTTGTCGGAGAAAACCACGGGAATATCTTGCACTTCATTTTGGCGACCTTCAAACGCTCTTTGGTAGTGAGCATTGGTACGTTCAGCCGATATTTCTGCTGGCGGAAGCTCTTCTCTTTCCTCAATGGGAATCTCCCTGTTCTCAACAACAAGCTCTCTCTCCTCAATAGGAACGTCACCCGCGTATGTGTCATCTTCTTCCACGAAGAGTGACATCGTAGATGCGGAACTAGCGAGCAATCCAACTTGACAATTGGATACAGCTACAATTGGTTAGGGAACTCAATATGCTTTCTATTTCAGTGCTTCGGAGGTTTCCAGATACTGCAGTAACTTCAGATAACCTCGAATACCCACCGATCCTTATCTTTAGACTTATTCGTGTGTCTTGACTGATGGACCAAATGCTCGCCATACAGGCCATTATCACCAACTAACTACAACTAGCATCTTCTAAACCGCATGTCTACGTTTGTCATAACAGACTATGCCGATAAACCGGACATTCCACTAACATCTTCGGTGTCATGCAATATCATACAAATTACCAATGTTGCACAATCAAAAGAGAAAACGCTCGAAGAATGGAAATACTATCATAATCCCAACACAGCACCTTTTGAGCGTATGGAGCACGTGAGCAGACCTGTCATCTATGGAATTGACTTGGAGGAGACTGAGCAAGTGGCCAAAGTGTCCTCTACGAAGGCTACTTATAAACTTTTGCTCCGAGACCAAAATAATAACTACTTCTATGCTTTGGAGATGGAAGAGATCCCATTTCTACATCCACGTGAGAAAAGCACCAATAGTCCGCTCCCGATTCCACTTGGAGGACGCGTAATGCTTCAGAAAGGTACTATAGTTCATTACGGCATGGTTCTTCTACGAAAACACCAGTGCAATTACTTGGGAGTAGACATGAATTCAGACTTGGCTAAACAACTCAACGACGGCGCGGTCAAAAAGTATATAGACGTGATGGAGCAGCAGCTCCGAGCATCGGCGAGGCCTGGTGGAACCATGTGAGCACTCCTGAAAGTTTTTTAATGTGTCTAGGAGTTCAGGTGACTCAAAGTTTCCACTCAGACCCCGGCAGAAGTCAGTCAAGCAAGGAATTCCACAAAGCGTACTCATCCATGAAGTTGTGGTGTACCATGCTCACTAAGTAGTAGTCACTGTACACGGAATTCAACAACTTGTACGCGTCGGAGTCCTTCTTGTAGCAACGGGCCCATTCAAGCCACAATAAGAATGCTTCCTCGTTCCATGCCTTGAACGACTCGTAGTCAATCACCGTAGGCTGTAATACTTCCTTGGAAGGGAACACTCCCCATGTCACGGCAGACTTGCGATTGTGTGTGTCTTTTCCAATTGGCAAGTTCGAAGTGATATGGCCGGAAGCATCTCCACAGAAATATGTGATGGTGGTGGAGTCGATATCCTCTTGAAGTCTAGGCTTCACTTTTGTGTCCCATTCTTGTTTTGGCACGAAGAACTCCACAAACGATTTCTGGAATAGTCTTCCGTTAGAAGGTCCCCATCCAAGAATGCTATCTGACGAAGGGCAACCATCCACGGCAGGTTGTGAAGCCAAAGTGAACCATCCCTTTTCGTTCATTTCGAAGAGCTGTTCCTGAATTAAAGCCGTTTCTGGGGACAACTCCGACGACACCCATGGCAAAACCTGGATCTTGTCCGACAAGTAATTGACAAACACCTTTGTGATATCCTTAATAGACTTAGGCTCACCCCAGGTGTCCAACACCTCTTTGTTGGAGTGAAGCTTCAACGACGGACCATAACCATCGATCTCACCGTAGGCTGGCGAGTTAGAGTCTCCGAAACGACCGTTGGGGAATTCGTCCCAAGTAGCATCCTTTCCGAGCACACCTTTACCCTTGGAAATATCCACCAACGTCTTTCTGTCTCTTGAAAGTGCCTTGGTCACCAAGGCACGCTTGGCATCGAGTCCGTTTTTTGCGGGCCAGTTCTCGTTAACAGACGAACGTCTTCTGGTCGACTTGAGCGGTGGCAAAGGTTCAGAGTCAGAGTCCAGACTAATGGCATCGTCGTGGTCGACGGCCAAATTATGGTTCTGGAGATTCAACACTGGCGACGACTCAATGATCGAAGCCACTGCCTTCTCTAAGTTTAATGTGTAGAAGTGGAAGCCGCGGACTCTACCCTGGGTACGCTCGTCGATCTGCGAAATGATGTCGTTCAACACCTCGATTCCAATGTCCTTGACGGTGTCGTCGTTGCTGGAGTTGGCCTCAAGCCGCGAGAAAATGTCCTCTGGAATCAGCGCATGGGACAACTTGGTGGCCCTCGTGAATACCTTATAGGTGGTGATGGGCATCAAACCAGGAATAAGCACAGTATCCTTCAATTCCGGAGTGTTGTGGAGCATCTCCTCATAGGCTACGAATTTGTCCACATCAAAGAAAAGCTGGGTGATGATGAAGTCTGCGCCGGCCTGAACCTTCTCCACCAAGTATGGAAGGTCCCTTGCAGGGTCCTGGTGGGTGGTATCGGCACCATCTACATGGCCCTCTGGATACCCAGCTACTCCGACGCAAAAGTAGTCGCCGTATTGTGCCTTAATGTAGCGCACCAAGTCCACAGCATTGTTGAAGTCGCAGTTAGGCGTCCAGTACTCCTTGGTACGTGGAGGGTCACCTCTGAGAGCCAAAATGTTTCTGATTCCAGCACTCTTAGCTCTGGCCAATGCATTGTCAATCACCTCTTTGTTGGTGTTGGTACAAGTCAAGTGCAAAACCGTGGTGATTCCCAAGTCGTTTTGGCATGTGGCTGCAAGGTCCAACGACTTCTCGCTGGTTGAACCACCAGCACCCCAAGTTACGGTGAGAAAGAGTGGATTGAGAGCTAACATTCTGTTCAATCTGGCAAGAAGGTTTCTGAAACCAGCATCTGTTTTCGGAGGAAAAAATTCAAACAGGCAGAAACGTTCGCCAGGCGCCAACGCCTTGATTTGGTCGGTGACGGTGGCCATTCTGGAAGAAGATGGAGATGGTGGATGGAGGTAGTTCGGATCAAAAATTTGACTGAGATTTCCGAGTCAGTGCGACTGACTGCGACAGAGAACGTGAAGTCGAAGTGTGGATCAAAAGTGATTATGTATACCTGATATAACTGGGTATTAGTAATAATTTCGATGATTTATGGTTTTAGGATATAGGTTTGGGCTCTCTTCTGAGATTCTTGATGCAATTTGTATATTTTCTGGGGGATGTATCTAGAAGGAAATTAATTGTAGATAGGACATTTATAGCGGACGATCTGGAGAGATCAAAAAATAGAAGGTTTTGAAATAGGCACTAATCCAGATGGAACAGTTGTAAGTTGGAAACATAAACTTAGAACCTCTGATTTTGATAATTTTTTTCACAAATTTTTGGGTGAATCACATCTAAGAGCTGAAGGTAGTATGGACTACACGATTTGGAAAGACCTACGAGGGAAACTCTAACAGATACCATAGCTATGAGAAGGAATTAAGACATTACAATTCTAATTTATATGGTAACTACAACAATGATACATGATATCACGATTTGAATATACATCGAAGCTTTTGCTATCTAGATATGACTGAAGACAAGGCAAAATCCTACACTCGACAGCGATCTGAACAGCTTGGAATGATAGAATAAATACATGAACAAACACCTACTCAGCAGCTCTTCATTAAGATGTTCTATCGTCAAACTGCACTGTACTCGCCTCTGTTGGAGTTACCAGTCACCTTCTCCACAATCTCCTTAAAAAAAGCAGGCAATCCCCGCAACAAGTCCACAAAGTTCTCCAACACTTCGCGTAACGCGGTCTGGAAATCAATGGCGTTGCCCTTGTTGTACTGGAACCACGCACCGCCAATAATGTAGATACTCAAGAAAAGCACCATGAAGATGAAGATCCAAGTGAACCATCCCCACGACTCTCCTGTGTCATCTGGGTTCTTCTCCTTAGATGGCTTCTTGTTGGACTTATCCGATGCACATGCAGCAGGCGTTCTGAGCTCACCTTCAAACGTCTTGCCATCCCATTTCTTCAACACCAACTGACCTTCGTTGTCACCGCCTTTGGCACAGGTGAACTTTATGGTGGCGTCAACCAAGTTTTCACCCCAATTGACATCTTTGTATGACACACGAATTCCATTTTCCTTGTCGTCGCCTTCTTCACTGAAAGGTTCGTATTTGGTCTGTAGGTTGGAGTTAAAGCCAATCACCTCCGTTAAGAGGTCCTTGCCGTCCACTTGCACGTGGGTGGTACCACATAAGCCAGAATTTTTGGGACAATCAGACAACTCGTCTAGATTCTGGCAGATTCCCACACTCCACGATAACACCAGCTTCAGCGGTGGAGTGTCCTTGTTGAGTTTGGCAGTGTACACGCCCTTGATGGAGTCGAAGTTGTACTTTGCGAGCTCTTTAGCGGAGCAGTCGAGTGCAGCCGCAGAGGCCAAAAGAGTGGCGGTTAGCGCCGCTTGGAAGAACTTCATTGTTAGAGGATAAATGCCGGTTGCTGAGTGTCTGATTGAGTATTTGATTTGTGGTGCACGGGTGTACTGATAAGGTGGATAGGCATTAATGATCATATTTAGGGAGAGGTGATGAGTGAATTGATGGGTTTAACGAGCCTTGTGGATTAGATTGATGAATCAAGTGAAGGAGGTATTGCAAGTGTTAGTTTGTGTTTGTTGACATGGTGATATTGTTGAGCTATACATGGGGTTCTTCGAGAAAGGTCGAGTATAAATTGGCATGAGGACCCTTTGAGTTGACAACCCTTAAAAATTGTGAAAATTGGGTCTGGAGAAAAGACCACTGATTTCTGAGGATAATGACAGAGTTGAAAATTATTTTCAAGTTTTTGTTTTAACGATTTTTTTATTGGGATGTAGCATTTCCAGCTTTTCGCAACCCTTGCCAAATTGCGTAAATTATGAGGAAAAAGAGTGAGATAATGAGGGTTACTAGAGATTAATCAGCTTATGGCTCAAAACTAATATCAACATCTGAAACAGTGCAAATATAATCACTCATTATAAAACACAGATATATTTGAAATCTATTGTCTTTAATGTTACAAAAGTAATAATTTTCTCAGACTCTTTCGCTTTTAGTAGTGATCCATCATATCATTGAACATACACTAAAAAGTCCTAATCACAGTTATATCACCATAATTGACTTCACAGGATATCCCGGAAAACATTAAGTTGGACTTTTACTAATAGCTTCCAATCTACAATATCGCCAATCTACTTTACTTTCGACCATATGATTCTACACCTATACTAATCTACATCCATACATCTACATCCATACATCTTCATCCACACTATCCTACATGGGTTTTCTACACTATGCACTTACATTTCCCCATGATTCAATCACTAATCCGTCTCTACCAAAATTATCATTTCCATCCATTTCCTCATTGTTCACTTTCTCAACAATTATCATCTTCATTTCCATTCCAATTTCGTAATATTTTTGTCCCATGTCGACCTTTTTATCCTCATATCCATCTCCCCATGTTTTTTTACTCTTCGCTCATCTGACGCACTTACACAGTGACTCAGTTGACTCACATCTCTTGTTTCCATGTCGATTTCTGCCACCACAAACCCAGTAATTAAACCCTGAATATTCATGATTATGATTTCTTTTATTCATTCCATCTTCCTAGCTCATCCATCCAATCTCTCCCTCTAATTTTTCCACGAAATTTTCCCTCCCAGACGTCTCTTCTACACCGGTATCCCCTCTCTGGTTCTGGCCCGAGGAAGTTTATATTCATGTGACGCACTCCAGGGTTTATATAACTACCACGATTTGGGAATTTCATCCTCATTAGAAAACTACATAAATCTCGAGAATTCATCTCGATTGATCTCTCTATATTTCCCGTTTTCTATTTTCATTTTCACTTGATTCCCCACTCGATCGCATCTCTGATCGACCTATATTTCATCAATACATAATACCATGGTCAAAGTTACAGTCTGTGGAGCCGCCGGAGGAATCGGCCAGCCACTCTCCATGCTATTGAAGTTGAATCCTCAAGTTTCACATTTGTCCTTGTTTGATATTGTCAACGCAAAAGGTGTTGCTGCCGACTTGTCTCACATCAACACTCCAGCTGTGGTCACTGGCCATCAGCCAGCTTCGAAGGAGGATACCACTGCCATAACTGAAGCCTTGAAAGGTTCTCAGGTGGTGGTCATTCCAGCGGGAGTGCCTAGAAAGCCGGGAATGACCAGAGCAGACTTGTTCAATATCAATGCTTCCATCATCAGAGACTTGGTTGCTAACATTGGCAAAACCTGTCCAGATGCGGCCATCTTGATTATTTCCAACCCAGTAAATGCTACAGTGGCCATTGCTGCCGCTGTGTTGAAGAAATTGGGTGTTTTCAACCCCAAAAAGTTGTATGGTGTAACTACTTTGGACTCCGTTCGTGCTGAGACTTTCTTGGGCGAATTGATCGGTGAGGCTCCTAACTCTTTGAAGGGTAAAATTTCTGTGATCGGTGGCCATTCGGGCGACACCATTGTGCCACTTATCAACTTTGACAAGTCTCTTTCCGCCAAGGTGAGCAAAATTTCTGAGGCTGACTACAAGGCGTTTGTCCACAGGGTTCAATTCGGTGGAGATGAAGTGGTGAAGGCCAAGAATGGTGCAGGCTCTGCTACGTTGTCTATGGCTTATGCTGGATACAGATTCGCTGAAGGAGTTTTGGCGTCCTTGTCTGGAAAAGGAGAGGGAGTCAAGGTTCCAGACTCTGCGTACATTTACTTGCCAGGAACCCCAGGGGGACCTCAGTTGGCCAAGACGCTCAATGAGGTAGAATTCTTCTCTGTTCCTGTGTTTTTGAAGAACGGATCCGTGGACTCGTTTGTGGACCCAGCCGAGTTAATAAAGACTTCTGGTGAGAAGGAGATGGTGAAGATTGCGCTTCAGGGCTTGGAGAAGTCCATTGCACAGGGCACCAACTTTGTCACCGGTGCAAAAATATAATGGAATGTCATATATTCGATTGGTTGGATTGAATACTGGGAGCTGAAATTGATGACTACTGAACGACTTTCAATAAATGATGAGTACAGAAGTATAGAGAGACTGGTAGCGTAGTTTAATGCTCGTTTGAGACTAATAAAAGGCACAAACAAAATTTCTTTCTCTTTACCAACAAGGTTTCTAATATTGACTGTATATCTTGTAATGACATATAACTAGTAGTATCATCTCCACCAAGAAACACGAACCTATACAAGTATATGGGAATCTGCATGAATGAACAAGCTGTCAATAGAAGATATCCTATATGTTTGCAAAGACTTATACTCCATACCTAGAATAATTATTCTGACACTTAGTTTATTACTTTTTTGATGTCTTCTCAACCACTACCTTACAACCTGCGTATCCAGAGCGTTCATTTTCACACTCACTTACTTCCCTTTACGGCAATAATCTCCAATTCGACATCTCCACCAGCAAACTCCTCTCACCGTTGCTATCGCCACCAAAGCCACTCGCTCGAAACTTAAAGTTAATAAAACCTGGCAATTTCATTATCTTGCAACTACTCATCTCCAGGCATATCCACCATCTCCGATTCGCATCTACCCCACATTTTTAATTTTCAACTAGAATTGTCCATCCACACCACCACCGCTTCTTTCTATGGCAAATTTAGACAAGATTCTCCAGGAACTTGTTGTTCCTAAACATGATAACTCCACACCAGACATTAATGGTATTTTGGCTGGCTACACCACGTCTGCATCTACCCAGTATGTTGGAGCAGCAGGTGTCAAGAACATCGAGACCATGGAGCCTGTGGATCTCGACACCGTGGTGTCCTTCTTCAGTTGTACAAAGACCATGACTGCTATGGCCATGTTGAAGTTGTGGGAAGAAGGAAAAGTCGACTTGGACGCTCCAGCAAAGACATACTTGCCAATCCTTGGAGAGTTTGGCATAATTGAAGAGGATCAATTGGATACAGACACGGGAAAGTTGAAGTATCCGGCGAAAAAGCCAGAGATTGATGTAACTATCCGTCACTTACTCTTGAACAATTCAGGATTTGCGTACATGTTCACAGACTCAGACTACCTCGTACTCCACATAAAGCATAAGACTCATGGAGGTAACCCTACACCTAAACTATTCACACCAGAGGTGATGCCGTTGCTTTTCGAGCCAGGCACTCAGTGGAGATACGGACATTCTATGGATTGGGTTGGGCTCATTGTCCAGGCTGTATCGGGCATGAAGCTCTCAGAGTTTCTCAAGAAGAACATCTTTGAACAAGCAGGAATGGACCACTGTACATTTCGAATTGACGATCCATCCAAAATGATGAAGTTGCACCAAAGATCCAAGGATCAGTTGAAGCTTCTGCGCATGAAACCACTCCCGTTGAGACCTAGTGTTGATATGGGAGGTCAAGGCTGTTTTGGCACCGTGGGTGACTATCTTAAGTTTCTTCGGATCTGGTTAAACTATGGCACGAGCCCAGACACCGGGAAACGAATTTTAAGAAGAGAAACAGTAGAATATGCAATTCAAAACCATTTACCAGATGGCCAATTTGTGGAATTTGCAACTGCCATGAACATCAATGAAGGTGAATTTGACCCTGATGGATTTACATTGGCAGGATGTGCTTATAACAACAACGATTTGCCTACTGGAAGACCCAGTGGTTCTATTTACTGGGGAGGTTTAGCCAACTTATACTTCTGGATCGATTTCAAGAATGATTGTGCTGGCTTCTTTGGATGTCAGATGATGCCATACATGGATCTGAAATGTGTGTTGGGGTACATTCGGTTCGAATATGAAGCATACCAGGATTTGAAGAGAAGAAGAAGTAAGATTTAGATATATGCCATGATTTATGACAAGATGTAGTGATGTCACTAGTACACTTGGTTGTAGTCTATTTTACTTGCATTAGCTATAGATATTAATACACTGGACACATTAGTGCAATCCAAGCTTGTCCATTCTCACCTGAACGGCGTTTCTGTGAGCCTCCAAGCCTTCCACGGCAGCCAAAGTCATCACCGCCTTACCTATGCTGCGCAAACCCTCCTCGGTGACGTTCTGCGACGTGATGAACTTCTGGAACGTGGCAGTGTTCACCCCAGAATATTGTCTGGCATATCCATAAGTAGGAAGTGTGTGATTAGTTCCACTGGAGTAGTCTCCACAAGACTCAGGAGACAAGGCTCCAACAAAGACCGAACCAGCGTTCTCGATGTGTGATGGGACATACGACTCGGCGTTCTCAATTTGCAAAATCAAGTGTTCTGGAGCATACTGGTTGCTCAACTTAAATGCCTCTTCGTAGTCCTTGACCAACAAAGTGTACGAGTGAGCCAAACACTTGGCCACGATCTCCTTTCTTGGGAGCACAGACGCCTGTCTGCGCACTGCTTCGTCGAACTCATTGATCTTTTCTTGTGTAAGATCCACACCTATCAAGATCACTTGAGAGTCAATTCCGTGCTCGGCCTGCGACAACAAGTCACTAGCCACAAAGTCAGCATCAGCAGTTCCATCGGCAATCACCAATACCTCTGAAGGTCCAGCAGGCATGTCGATGGAGCACAAGGCCTGGGTGTCGTTCTGAACATACATCTTGGCTGCAGTGACGAACTGGTTACCAGGACCCAAGATCTTGTCACACTTGACAACGGATTCAGTTCCGTATGCCATGGCAGTGACGGCCTGGGCACCTCCAGCCATGACAATAGCACTGGCACCCAACTTGTGTGCAACATAGACAACTTCCGGAGTCAACTTACCAGTAGCACGAGCAGGAGGCGAAGCAATGACAATGTTGTTGCACCCAGCCACCTTAGCAGGCACTCCCAACATCATGGCGGTAGATGGCAACACGGCAGTACCTCCTGGAACATAAAGTCCGACGTTCTCGATGGGTTTGGCAAAACGAGAACAGAAAACTCCAGGAGAAGTCTCTACAGTCATTACCTCTTCCTTGGGCAACTGTGCTCTGTGAAACTTTTCGATGTTGCTCATGGACAAATCAATAGCCTGCTTCATGTCCTCGGTGATGTCCATGAGGTCAGCTGGGAATGGGGCCTTAAGAACTGGAGACTCCAACTTGACGCCATCAAACTTCTCGGTGAGTGCAACAAGGGCCTTGTCACCGTCCTTTTGAACCTGCTGGACAATTGGAAGCACCAACTTCATGATATCGGAGGTCTTCTGCACTGGCCTGGTCAATGCACGTTGAATGTCCTTCGAGGAGGATGAATCTGCACGAATCACTTCCATCTGGTAAGTTTCGAGAGAATTAGTCTGGGTGGCTTCTTCAGTCTTCACTGGCTGCTTCTCTTCTGGCTTCTTTTCCTCGTACTGTGGTTTAGCATCTCCCTTTCTGCGGGTCACCTTAAGACTCTTGAGGTCTAACTCTCTCTCGATATCAGCCAATCTGACACCGTTCTTCACACAGTAAGCAAGTACAAAGTACATCAAATCACCAGCTTCCCATGCGATCTCATTTTTGTCGTTGGACTGACCTGCCTCGATCAATTCGTCCAATTCTTCCTTCATCTTGGCCACCAAAAGCTTCTCGTCATCGAAAAGTCTTTTGGTGTACAGCCCAGCCGGAGCGTTCTCCACTCTGTCTGCCAAAGTAGCATCCAACTTGGCCAATCCGCTTCCAAAAGTTTCTGCAGATTCGGTCAAGTCTCCATCTTGGAAACAGGTAAAGTTGTTGGACAAGTGACAGAAGCCGTATCCTGGTCTGGGGTCAACGATAAACTTGACTAAATCGCTGTCACAATCCTTCTCCAACTTGACAAGCTTCTGCGTGGCCCCGGAAGTCTTGCCCTTGTACCACAACTCCTCCTTTCTCTTTCTAGATTGGTACACACCTTCACCCTCGGCAATAGCTGCCTTGATGGAGGCATCTGATGAATAAACCACACCCAACGCCGTGTATGATGGAGCAGGCGTGGTGATCAACGTGGTGTAGAGACCATCAGGTCTGTCAGTAGTCAAGGTTGACACAAAAACACTAGAAATGGCGATCTTATCAGACGATTCAGTGGCAGTAGTCAATTGGGAGGCTGGAGCAACGACAATGAGACCCAACAGGGCTAATTTCTCGGCAGAAGCCTGGGTAACGGCGCCCTTATAGTAAATAGGTCTGTTTCCATCAGAGCTGATCTTTTTGAGCGTCTCACCATCAACTTCTTGCGACAAAACGATTGAGGCTTTCGTATCAAGAATTTCAGAAGTAACTTCGGTGACCTCCACAGCAAATCTAGAGGAAGGAAGACCAGCCTCGATAGCTGAGGCAAATTGTTCAGCAGAAACGAAAAGCTGCTTGACTCCCACATTGAGTAATTTCACAAAATCGTCAACTAGGGCAGTTCCTTCATTAGCAGCTTCAACATAGATATCAACGGAGGAAGGGTAATCATTAAGCACGTGCTTCTGTGGTTTTATAGCTGAAAAGGGAAGTAGAGCCTTACCCACAACGGCCAAATTTGAAATTTCTCCTTTCGAAGATACTTGTGGAAGTATGGGGAATGTCATGGAGAAAGAATTGGTGGGTGTAAAATTGGCTGGAGGTTGTGTGCATAAGATCTCGATTTTTTTTTTTCTCGCGATACTGAGTCATAGACTTATCTAAGTGCGATTAGTGGCTACGCAATACGGCAGGTGGATGCTAATGGTTCATGACAGCCAAAAAATGGAAAATAGTCCGAGAAAAAAAAAAGAAACGTAAGAGAATTAGGTTCGTTAGCTGATGCCACTACTCGTCAAAATCTCATGATCATTGCGTGATATTAGGGACTGGTGTGATTCTAGAAGGTAAACTCACTGCGGAATTGTTCCAAGTCCATGCCTGGCTTAACCAACTCAAGCAAATCTCTTCTATCCATGGCGATAAACGATCTCTTCAACGTCTCCATAAGAGAAGACGACTGGTTGTGGTTCAAAGTGGATTCCTGACCCTCGACTTGGTGCATTGCCAATCCACTGAGCAAATGCTCTGCAGCCTCTTTGTAACACCCAATGTTGATGCAAGATACTCCCAAGTTGTAACGGGCACGTACAAAAGTAGGCTTAAGTTCCAATGCCTTGAAGTAAGCAGTAACTGCCTCCTCAGATCTGTTCAGATTAGCCAACGAAGCTCCGAGACGGTTCCACAAAACAGGATCGTTAGGCTTGATAGACAATGCTGCCTTGAAGCAGTCAATGGTCTTATCGAAGTCCTCGTTTGCGTAGAACAACACACCAAGTCCCATCTGCACGTCAGGATCCATGTTAGCATGGCTGGGCGACAATTGTGCGGCCTTGATGAACAACTCAGTCACGCGCTTGTGTAGAGTGAAACGATCTTCGTCAGTGATCTCGGGATTCTCTTGTCTGGCCTTATCGGCGACCTGAGGGTACTTTGTAGAGATCCAGCGCTCCAAAGTGGCGAAAGCAGCATTATCATAGCCCTCGTTAATATAGGAAATGGCCAAGGTCATCAAAGCCTCAGAGTTCTCTGGGTTCAACTCCAAGCACTTCTCCAAAGCAGTAATTCCAGCAATTTCTTTTTCATTCTGCGTCTGCACTTCGCCCAACTTGAGCCAGGCGTCCACATGCTGTGCATTTTTGTTAATGGCGGCTTCGAATGCCAATGCAGCCTCGGACAACTTGGCACCGTTCTCCATCAATTGTAAGCCAATTTGATATGGATCCTGATCAGCAGGCAAATCCAAGAACTGGTTTGTCTCTTCGTTCTCAAACTTGTAGTCACCGAAATGAGCTCTCGTAGAGGCATATTTGGCAAAATCCTTCTCCCACTGTTGCATATTGGCAGGGAACGGATCACCTTGGGTGCTTTTGAATTCCTCGTACTGCTGGCTGATGAAGTCATTCTCGATGGCATCCAGGTTCAACAGGTCCCACACTTCCTGGAATGTGGCCTGGTACTTGTCGTCGACGATGATATCGTCGAGCTCAGATTCCTTAATTTCTTCGGCCTCCAACTCGGCTTCCTTGGCTTCGGTGGAGAGCTCCTCAATTTCTTTGAACCGATTATCCCAGTCTACAGTGGAATCCTGTGTGTTCTTCTGCTGCTGAACGTTAGCACTAGCGGTGTTCATGGAATTCATCGGCATCTGGTTCATCAGCATTCCCATCATGGGCCTGTAACCCATCATGGGCATCTGCATTCTAGATTGTGGCTGCTGTTGTTGCTGTACGGAGCCATGCAGCACCGGCGACAGTGTCTGGAACTCGGATGCCCACTGCAGTTTTTGAGCCTGCGCCATGGGCACGGCCTGCGGAACCGGCGAGTGGGTCTGAGAATGGGATTTGAAGTCCGCCAGCCAGTTTTGCTGCAGGGGCAGACCTTGATGAATTCTGTTGAGCTCATGGCGCATGGGCTGGAACGAGAACGGCGTCTGCGAGTTGCCGTTCATGAACTGGTCCATGTCTCGCTGATTCATCATTTTGTCATTTTTGAACCCTTGGTTAATGATCTGGCCCGGCTGATTTGTCTGACGCTGGAGGGAGCGATCCTGCTGAGAGTGTTTGTTAAGCTGTGCCACTGCGTTGCCACCTACTGAACAGTCTGCGCCGCCCAAGAAAGACATTTTAGATGATGATAAGGATGTGATTTGTAATGGTGGAAAAAGTGAGGCGAACTTTTTGAATCGAGGTAGGCAAACTCGAAATGCGGTGAAGACAGAGGGATGATTGGAGTTGCTGAGAAACAAGAATTTGATAACTCAAGTAGTTTACAAAAAGAATCACCGATGGGAAGAAAGTGGAGTGGAGGAGAATATTATCTAGGTCTAAGGTATAACCCGAGGATCGAGAATATTAGGTGGTGCACGACTGTGACTCTTGCCTGTGTCTTGTGATAAGTGAATGCGGGGGCGGGGAGGATAATTATTTTGGAGGGAGAATGATTAAAAAAAAAAATAGGGATGGAAAAACGGGGAAGAAAAATATTACAATGAAAATAATGTGATGGAAATGAAAGTGGGGAAATTGAAATCATAGGAGTTTTGGAGATCGTGAGCAAATTATATAAGTGGAGATCAAATATTTAAGCAAATGAGAGAAGGATTGTGGGGGATTGAAAAATAGATGGCTATGAACAAAGGAAGAACCAGGGCCACTACCACTTTTTAAGACCATCATCACCTTCTACTAGTACTACTACTAGTACTACTATTACTACTACTCACTACAAACTACTACTATTGCATTATAGATATTCTTACCATGACATGTCTGTAATCAGTTTGGGCCCACTGTAGTTAATCTAGTTCGATCCAACTCCTTTCCTAATACTCTCATCACAAAAACTTTCTTGACCTTGATCAGCCAACTCTCAGGAATACAGAATACTCTTAGGAATATTCTTTAACTTCTAAATGGTATGGATTGTATTGGTTAAATATCCGTATCCTCGTTATTATCCACATTCCCATAGACTTCACTCTCCCTACCTATAAGAGAACATTGATTCTGTTTTCTTACTATAGTTGTATCAAGATCTACATTCAATTGTTTCACAATGATACACCTTTATTTCTCAGTAGTTACCAATCAATTCCACTCTTTTCACCAGAGCCGCAATCCAACTTGTTGCAAAGCTCATCCAACTCCTTCACTTCATCATTGAGGGCTCCGCCCAAGTAGGCCGGGTTAACAATACCTCCCTTCTTCTCCTCCAAGGCAAAGTGATCCTTAACCATGTCACGAACCAAGCCCTGGTAGTACAACACCCCTCTCTCCTTGGTTGGGTGTAAGAAGCCAGAGCCATAGATACCCTGGTTCAAGTTCTTCTGAGTTAACTGACACAAGTTAAAGTCCTCCAACTCAACTAACTGCAAGAAGTCAACAAATTCTTTCTTCTCGGCATCTGGCAATCCCTTTTTGGTGTAGATGTCGTATTGCAAGACGGTGTGTGTAGCAGAAATTGGTAACACTCTGATAGAGTACCATGCTGGGGAGTAGCAGTTGATACCATTAGATGGATACAAGTACACCCACAAACCGTTGAACTCTCCACCTGGGTTCTTCTTCTTTTCCTTCTCGACAGCCTTCTCGACCTTCTTCTTGCCAAATCCGAACCACGATGACTCTTCGTCAGCATCTTTATTGTCATCTTCCACTGCAATCTCCTCTCTGACAATCTCGGCGTAGTGACGACAGTATCTCGTCTTTGGAACAACCTTATAAGTTTCCATCTTGAAAGCAGAGTTCAAACCTGGGTGGGCGGTTGGACAGTGGTAACACTCTTGGTAGCCGTCCATCAAGGTCTTCCAGTTGAACTGGCCGTCCAACTCGTATGACATGTGGTACTCGTAATCGGAGAAGTCAAACTCATTCATTTCAGTGTTCAAGCCCTCGAACCATTTGTCAAACTCAACAAATTGTTCTGGATCGTTGCAAAAGTTGACAAAGATCAATCCCTGCTCAGTAACATGAGTCTTGATAGGAAACAAAGAGTTCTCCTCCTTCTTGAAACCCTCAACATTGTCAAAATGTGGGGCCTTAGTCAAAACTCCGTCGGTGTTGTAAGACCACCCGTGGTACTTACATCCAACAACAATAGATGAACCCTTCTCCTTTCTGATCACAGGGTAAGCTCTGTGACGGCAGACATTGTGAAAAGCATTGAGCTCACCGGCCTTGTTCTTGATGATAAAGAAGTTGATTCCAGTGAAGTTGAATGAGTAGTAATCACCAGCCTTCTTGAATCTGGAAGAGTGAGTACAGAACAACCAAGATTTGTTGAAGATAGCTCTCTTTTCCAACTCGAAGACCTTCTCCGAGGTCCACCAGGAAGCTGGTAAGGTGTGTTCACCTGGCAAAAGAGCCTCTTTAGGATCGTCGATAGGTGGAGCAGATGGTTTCAAAGTTGCTGGGGTAGCCATGATGAAAGATTTGTGTGGAGATTAAAGCAATTAGAAAAAATTAGCAATGTGTCAGCAGATGGGACCATATTTATGTTGAAGTGGAGAAAGGTTTATCTTTGGTGTCATCGCTGTCAATGTATGTTGCACCCAAAATGGTAATGAGTTCCATAGATAGTAGGAGGTACAGGTGCAGATTACTATGACGATATGCCTGATTGGGTAGAGGAATCCTTAGTCCTAGTCCGGAATTGATATCCTGTGTGCACTTCGAGATTGAGGACACCGGAATAATGAACGCCAACGGAATTAGCTTCATGCAAAAAGATGTCTATTTGGGTATTTTTCCTGTAACATTCCATATGATTCACCGCAATTTGCCAAGTAGGCCATGGAGACGTACGACTTCTTGTGCAACATCAGGATCAATGCTGGACGCAAGGAGTGTATTCAACACAAATTCTCCCTCTGGCTGCACTCGGTACAAGTCCTTGAATTTGGCTAAATGATCCTCGATATCAGCAGTTTTCTCCTCCGATAATTCTCCCTCGCTGATTGCTGATTTCAAGGTCACGGCATTCGCCAATAATGAGTTAATCAATATCAATGTTTTAATTGCAACATACGATAAGATTCTGTGCTCGTTCGTAGTTTGGGCAAATTTCACCGACTCTGTAATCAACGAAAATGTGTTCTTGATGAAATTGAAGAAAAGCTTTTGCACATTACTGGATAGCCAGTGTGTGGTAAGTAGTGTGAGGTTACCATTTACCTCCTCCATAGGAATTAAGTCAATAAGCAATTTTACTCCGAAAAGGGTTTGCAACACGGTGGAGGACCGCTGGAAAACAAACCTCGTATATTCCACCCCACTCACGGAACATGGAATACCACTAATCAAGAACTTGAATGCCCTAGTTAATAATATTCCCAGCTTGGCTTTCTCCTCATTCCCTCCGAGATATGCTTTGAGCAATTTCTTTGTTTCATGGTGGTCCTTCGGAGATATAGTCACCGATGCCGAACTTGGATGACTGGAAGAGTTGATGATATTCAATGTTCCGGTCAAGATGGCCTGTAAATAGGCACGGTTCCTGGGCTCCCTGACTAAAAGCTTGGTGAACACATCAATACCATATGGTAAATACGTGTATGTTTCGAATGGTGCAATGGGGAATGCAAACTTTAAACTTGAATCAGATTCATCCGAATCCAATTTGGGGCCAAAGGAGGTTACTAATAAGAAAGCCAAAAATGCCTCTTCCAAAGAGTCAAGTTCCATTTGGAAGGCTATTCTGTCCAAGATTAAGAGGCAATCTTTCAAAACGCACAACTTTTTCCTTTCAAATTGGAAACTCTCCGGCTGAACTGCAACACCCTTAACTACACCGAAAATCAAGCTCTTCAATCCCTTATGGCTTGACATCACACCACGGGTACCATCGGTGAAAGACAAATTCCTTAAGGTCATTGTTACAGTGATCAACATGTCAACCAAGAAAACTTGCTGATCAGTAGCACTCTTTGTTTGTGTCTTGCTGAAGTGGTACTTGTTCTCCTCTCTGAACTTCTGCAAAGCAGTCAAGAAATCAGGAATTGTACACAGTGTGATACTCTCGTCTTCGACGTGGGAGGCAACCAGCTCTGTGGTAGTCACCTGAGGGGAAAAAATCTCATCCATCTCCATATCCGAGTCCTCATCCTCAACAACCTCAGCAGTTAAGGAGTCCACAACAAGAACGATATCCTCACCATTCATGCTATTCTTATTCACGTATTTTGCAAATACCGAGTCAATATCACTCTTCGTGTCGAAGTCGAAATTGATGTTGTCCGATTCTGGTTTTCTTGAGTTTGTAACTTGGCCCAAGATCTTGGAACCCAATGAAACTAAGGTGTCCAAAAGCTCTGGAGCATCTGAAACCTTAAATGTAAAATTGCTATCTGTAGTGGTCACCAACAATGTGTTGAGAGCCGAGAAAGCCTCACCTGGATTATTCTCTGAGTAGTTTCTTAAAGACATTGTCAAAGCATGGATGTTGAGTGATCCGAGTTCTGGAGCAAACAAGTACACAGGCTTTGTAAGCTCGATTTCGTCACCAAGATCGGATATGGTTTTCATACTTAAACCTCCAAACGTGTCACCTGCTTTCTTGATGGGTACGTATTTCTTGATCGTATTAGGGTCACCAGAGGGCAAATCAGGCTCCTGGGTCTGCGGCGTAACCGAAGATTCATGTCGTTGTCCGAATTGTTGCAAGTTTATAGATGACTGCCTACGGTTAACACTGCCAGATCTTGATATCTGCTGCTGTTGCATATAAGGCGAGTTGACTGCTGGAGACGTGTGGTTGGAGCCATTAGGTTGGGATGCCTTCCGTTGCAAGTTAGTTACCGAAGTTGCCGGGCTTGCCTGGTTGAGGGCTCCGGGAGTTGCCATGTATCCTGCTCTTGGAGACTGCGAAGGTGCATTGGGTGATTGGAATTGGCCCAATTTCTGGTTTGGATTAGGCGAGTTGGTGGAGTCCATTGGTCTCTGATGGGCATTTTGCATGAGACCCTGCTGGCCAGGAGCCTGTTGCATCTGGTTTTGCTGAAGCTGGGGACTTTGGCCAGGAACTGCAGCGGCCAGTCTCTGCTGATTTTGTTGTAAGCGCAATGCCAATTGCCTTTGGAATTGCACTCTACGGGCCTGAATATCCTTCTGGCCCTCCTCTGTCAGCGTGTGTTGCTCATAGGGAAGTATATTCTGCAAGTAGCAGGTTCCCAATTGCTTCTCGATTTGCAGTTTGGCAGCCAAATTACTCAGAATATCTATTCCATCGAAAAGACCCAACTTCTGACACACTGTGGTCCAGTCGGTAACCTGGAGCGACGGCTGACTGAGCATCTGGAGATGCTTGAGCACCACGGATGCTCCACCGATTTTCCGTGTGAGAATGTGAAGCACCAAGAGATTGATACGCTTGTTGTTCACCACGGGAGTCTGGGTGATGGGCGTTCCACGGCGCGACATGAAGTCATTGAGTGTCATCTGGAACAACTCGTGTTGCAACTGCGCCATTTGTGTGTGGGAGAGCTTCAGCTGAGCCTGGCCCGGTGCCATGGGCATGGTCTTATCTTGTCCTAAGCCCGGGCCACCATACTGACTACCCGCACTTGGAGTATTTGTGTCCGCTCCCATTGCTGCTGGCAGCATGGCTGAAGCCGCGATTTGTGCTTGTCCTTGAGGCCCCTGAGGTCCTGGACCCTGAATTCCTTGATGTGCTGGTGGGACTTGGGGTCCAGAATGTCCCATCATTGAACCTGATGTGGCTCCGGATTGAAGCTGCAGCGGCTGAACCTGAGGCAGTTGATACTGCAGCGACTGCTGTTGTTGTTGCTGCTGTTGTTGTTGGTACTGCTGCTGGAACTGTTGAGTCTGACTCTGTTGGCTCTGTTGATTCTGGTTCTGCAGCTGCTTCTGAAGCATGTGCTGCTGCACAATCTGCTGACGCATCTTCTGGAGTTGTTCCTGCTTGGCACGGTCTAGATTGGTGTGTTGCTGCCCCGGCGTGTGCTGAGCTGGCGCTTGGGTAGGCATGTGCAGAGGAATAGACATGTTATCGTCTTGTCTCATGTACATCTGCTGGCTCTTAGCGTCCAACGGAGGCTGTGACTGTTTCTGCGCGTACCCACCGAACTGCTGGTAGTCCTGTTGGCCGAAGAGCCCGTCCACCTGTTGAGACGGCTGCTGAGATTGTTGTTGTTGTTGAAGCTGCTGATTGGGAGTGGCTGGGTGCTGCAGCGGCGCCTGGTCGAGGTCGTCGAACATTCCCATGGACTCGCCGTTGTTCTGAAGGCCCATATTGAAGCCATCATCGTTAAACCAGAAGTTCGACATGATGGTTGGAGTAGGATTCGTACTGTGTAGGGTTGAATAAGTTTACTTGAAGGTGGTTTTTGATAATCTGCAGGAATATGAAAGGTGGTTGTTTGAATAAATAGAGATTAGAAGGAAGTTCTTGTACGATGAATAGATGGAGAAGGTAACTGGGGGTTATTGGATGACGTTTAGGGAAAAGAATTGCCTTCACTGGAGCCTTTTGAGAGGAAAAGACTAAAAATAAATTTTGGAATATATAGAGATGTTGACATTCTGCTCATGGGATTGTTTGAGAAAAGTAGTAACAGGGTGAGAAAACCAGAGACAATGTAGAACTTTGATTGAGTAGTCAATCGTACTTCAGACTTCTTTATGCTGTCGGTATTTATCTGTTATGTATGGGAATATGGGAACAACGCGAAGGTGTCTTAAAGTAAATGCTGGAAGTGACAGAGACAGACACGAATACACGAGAGGTTTTATGATCATTGGTCATAGAGTATTGACTAAGTGAAAGGGCAGACGTGTTAATAGGAATCCGAATTGAATGTAAGTGAATGGCCAGACCTGAAACTTTTAATGAAAGATGTTTTTTACTTCCTTATTTTACTGGAATCATCTAGATGATTTGTACTAATTATGAAAACAGTTGATGGAACCTTCTGATTCCGAGATTAAACTTTGAGATGCCCTGTGACAGAAGTCAAAGACTAGAACTGGAGTTTCAATAGAACAGTTGGGTATCCTCACTGGAAACCCGGGGATACTTTGAGAATTTACTTCATCATTCCTCAGACTAAGTACTAGATAGTCACTTTTCAGAGTATTGATGATACAATCGATACTCAAGTACAACCTCCAAAAATAAAATTACCAGAATCTCCACCACTTTTGTAGCTTCTTCGACAACGCTTTGTAATGTTCCATCTCTCCCCAACAGTCCCGTCCATACTCACACCCCGCCATATTAATCACGAAGTCGTGGTTATGGAAGAAAAACTGTGGGTCGTCCAGCTGGTCCGAACATGCTCCTGGAGGAAATGCATTGATCTTTCTCAATGGTAAAAATGCTATTCTGTCACGAACCCAAGATTGTGTTGAGTATAACGTCTCCAAAGCGTCCTGTTCCTTATGCTCCCATTGCATGTGCATCTGCTCATACATAGCTGGATCCCACCACACGTCTAAGAGCAAATCGGTCCATTGAGATCTACGCATCAAAAACGATCCCAAGTTGAAGCCACCACAATCCTGAGTGATGATCATGTCAATAGGACTATCGTATTCCAAGTATGGCAACTCAGTGGGGATGTTGAGGGGGTTGAACTCCTCCAACGTTCTGTATGTGGCATTGTCCAAATGGTCCAAAAAGTGTTCTTCCAACAGCAAGTGTGGCTCCATGATATACGTGTGCAAATCTAACCACCAGAACCACTCAGTTTGAGGAAACTGTCTCATAGCCTGCTTCAAGATGTCGACTTTTTCCCATGATTCTCTCCATTCATGCGAGTATCTCTTTTTCGTGGTCATATCCTTGATAGTCAACCCATAGCCGTGTCTTTTGGCGTAATTCTTTTTGTTGGTAATAGATGACCGTTCTACTGACCAGTCCTGTGGTCCTTTCCACTTGAAAACTCCGCCACCTTCGTTGGCAGCGAGAATGATCACCACTTTTGGATCACCAGATTTCATGAGATGTGGCACCAACGGGATGGAAGTGAAAAACAGCAAAATAAAAATCGTCACCAATGCCAACGAGATCTTTTTATGTGTGATAATCACGTCCAAAATGTCTTCAAACCACAAGGATATGGATCTTTTGGCCGATGAGAACCATCCGGTTTTGGCTGGGTGGTAAGACGCCAGGTACGACTCGCTGATGGCGATTTCTGTGGCATGACGGTCGGCCAAGTCGCGTGAATGTTCTAGCGGGAACCCTGGACTACTCATGGCTGAAGAGAAATGGGGGATTATAGTTTTGAAGATTTATCAAGAGAGAATCATACACGAACGATGGAGTATGTGCAGGATGACATAAAGGGATGTTGATGATTGTCTAAAAAGTGGTCAGAGAAACAGGGAGGATCTAAGCGGTATTTATAGTTGTTGCCAAGAAAATGATAGTTGGCTTGGTATTGTAAATGATAAAATTGTTTATGTGTTTAATGGTGATAGTTGCTGATGTTGGAAGGTCTGGTACCTGAGTGCGGCTTGACAGAAGATGAGAATCTGAAAGAAACTAGGGTTGGAATGTCAGTTAGGGATTCATAGATAAGAATTTCAGGAATAGGGAAAACTTTGAAGACAGAATGAATTAAGGTTCCAAGTTTGGCTGTCGACCTTGGAAAGTTTGAAGCTAAATGTAGTCAAACTGTTAAGTATGTTGTTATGTGAATTACTTTAACTACAGGTATAGGCATCACAAGCCATAATCATTATTTACCAACTGGAGAGTTCTTATTCACCATTTATGATTTGCCGGTCCTTAATTACAAGTGATATAAACGAGCTACCATGGAGTGGCACCAGCAGCCAATTCTACCATAGCAGGATGTTTCCATCAACTCTTCCTCGCACTTATCTCAACGGCAACAAATTCTGCTCAAGACACAGCTGTCTGCAAAGAGGACATTCTGGATGCTCACGAACCCAGTCTACTATGCATTCCCAGCAGAACATGTGGCCGCAATTGGCAGCAGATGGGTCCACCATTGGCGAAAGACAAAGCATACAACTTCTGGAGGCTTCGGGGATGTACGGGAGCTCTTTCGAGTCGTTCAAATCGATCTGTACCTTCTCATTAAGCTTCTCATCGGTTTTAAGCTGCTCTTGCAAGCGCTCGAGTTGTTCGAGTTTGTAGAATGTCTCATGGGACTGTGTCTGGCTCTGGAGTTGCTGCTTTTCCTCATCCGTCTTGTTGCGCTCGTCAGTCTCTTGCTTAACCCAGATAAGAAACTTGACTAAAAATTGAAACAACATCACACTTCCAAGTAAGGTGTAGTTGCCTGTTTTCAGAAGCTTCTGTGGGTCCTTATTGTGGCCAAATACATACCGCAAGCCGAAAATGCGCTTCGAAATCGAGTAGAACAGACCCTGGAAATAGAAAAGCGCAATATGAATATTCATTATGGTGTCCAATAGATTGGGATATGACGTGAGAATTCTGGTGGCCCAATCCTTGGACGAATCGCTCTTCGACTTAATCTTGCGCACAACTCTAGTGACGATATAGGGTAGAATGACAAACGATGCAGTGAAAAGCACCCGTGAGTAGAGTTTTGTAAGCCGCTTTCCCAGCCGGTTTACATACACTAAATCCACGTATTCCTCGCCGAGAGTTCGAGCACCAATAACCGTGGTCAATACATAGTACAAGGCTTTGGCAGTAACAGCGATCTCCTCTGGGTGGGTATTGACAAAGCGCTGTCCCTTTAGTAGATGGAAAACATCCAGGATTTTGGACTGAATGGTGGACGCAAAGTAACTGTCCTTCTGGTTGGCTCTGACTAGGAAGTTAGTAAAATGTGGGGAAAATAGAACTTGATGGGAAACTCCAAACTGGAAGGTTCACTCTTGAGGCTATACACACCTATAGTGGCTGCATCCGCAAAGGGTAAGGCATTTTCATTGACTTTGGACATTTTATATGGCTTGTCAGTAATAAGCTACGAAAACTTGAAGTAGTAGATACTCCGCTTGAAAGTTGATAATCCGAGGTTGTGTGTTATATACAGGCCCGAACCAAAATGTGATGATAATGGATAATCTTAAGGAAGTTGAAGAGAAGATTGATATTATATACTTTTTCTTCGAAGAATTGAAACATTTCATTTGCAGATATTATCTTTCCAGGCTCTCGCGTTTATTCCAAATATCAATTTCCCAACCCATTAATATAGGCTCAAAATGGCAACTGGGTCTGACCTTTCGCCAATTTTTTTCTCTTCTTGACTTTTTCCTTCTTCTCTTGCGTTTTCGGTGATTTTACTTCACTCTGCTCTGTGCCGTTCAATTTCAGCGAAAGCTCTAGCGCAATATGATAGTCCTTGTGCTCAAACACATCATCCACGGCAATATTGCACTGTGAGCAGAATTGGTTGCGAATGAGCTCTTTAAGCAAGATATCCTCTTCTGGTTTCGGCAGTTGCGACACTCTCGATGCACTTTTATAATTATTTCCGGCATCACTCTTTGTGGACCTTTTGGGGCTTTCGCTGGCTGCTTTCATTACTTGTGCATTTGTCTGGTATTCGTCGAACATCTTCTTAACGTAATCTTTATCCTCCTTGAATTTTCCTTTCTCAGATTTGACTTCTGTGTCCGATGCATTCTCTGCTGCATTTTCTGCCTCAAAATCTGCAAACATCTTTTTGATATACGAGCTGCTGCGTGTGACCTTCTTTGGTTTCGGTTCCTCCACAGTTTCAACAGGCTTGTTAACTTCATCAAAGAGTCGCTTGATTGCCTCTTGCGTAGATACATCTGTGCTGTTGGCCCTTCCATAAGAATCAATGAGACTGGCATCTGATGTTTTAACAAAGTTACTGATCACTAAACTCATATTGGCCATGGTTGGAATCTTGATCTCCCTAAGTCTAGAATCAGTCACTCTTAGCTCTCGAAACTTGATGGTAGGGTTCATCTCCACCGCATTAGTAGTTTCAAGCAACTCACAGAGTAACCTGAAACCAGCGGTCTCTAAGGAGGTCTTGAATTTATCCAAATTCTGTATCACGGGAAACTGTGTCTGCTTGGAGTGCTTTGTATATGATGCAGACGTGATCTGGAGTGAAACAGTCCGTGGTCTATAAATAAACGTCTTTTCTCCATCTGACTTTTGCAGCATGGAGAGGTTCATGTTCTCATCGTCAAGCTCGATAAGCCGCCCGTATAAGTCTCCCAGATAAACCTTTATCCAATCAAAGGCATCACCCAAGGTTTTCACCGGATACCTACTCAAGAAATTTTTCCGGGACATCATCGATTTAACGTCTGTGCGTAGTTTCAACCGTAATTGATTGGTTCCTCGAACTAGCTCATAGATTTTCTCAGCCAACAGCTCCTCATTAGGAAACTCTTTCTTCATGTCTTGCAATTCCCAATTCTCTCGAATGTAGGCTATGGAATTGGTATCGGAAGGCACTTGTAATTTCTCCATGGCCACTTCACCTGCCTTACCACCCATTAGAGTGAAATCCACAAGCTCAAAGTTCTTGAGAAATTGATAAGTCAGTCGATTCCGGATAATTGTCTGCATGTCTGGTTTAATGAATCCTCCTGCGAGCTTTGCTGTAGGCTTGGACCTGGCAAGGCCCCCGGAAG
>Ga0160505_100026_pt1 | contig 135278 bp, 88 predicted proteins | sample DIDeMG_FD_108225 | JGI IMG/M metagenome (GOLD analysis project Ga0160505, IMG submission 108225) | Enriched chicken feces microbial communities from UW Madison campus, WI, USA - DID2874_E49_Stillage MG | ecosystem: Host-associated > Birds > Digestive system > Large intestine > Fecal ... | reverse complement strand
TTGCTTGTCTCGCCCATCTCCAAGGCTTCCGCTCAGCAGAGAGCAGGTAGAGCAGGTCGTACACGTCCAGGTAAATGTTTCCGTCTCTACACTGAGGAAGCATTCAAGAAGGAGTTGATTGAACAGCTGTACCCCGAAATCTTAAGAAGTAACTTGGCCTCGACTGTTCTTGAGCTCAAGAAATTGGGTGTGGATGATTTGGTTCATTTCGACTTCATGGATCCTCCGGCCCCAGAAACCATGATGCGTGCATTGGAGGAATTGAACTACTTACAATGTCTTTCTGATGAGGGAGACTTGACTGCGTTGGGTCGTTTGGCTTCTGCATTCCCATTGGACCCCATGCTTGCTGTAATGTTGATTGGATCTCCAGCATTCAAGTGTTCGGAGGAAATCTTGTCGATTGTTGCACTCTTATCTGTTCCGAACGTTTTCGTTCGTCCTGGTTCTGCCAAAAAGAGAGCAGATGAAATGAAGATGATGTTTGCACACCCTGATGGAGATCACTTGACGTTACTCAATGTGTTTGAGGCGTTCAACTCCGATGATGCATACAACGTTGGCTTACACCAGTGGTGTAGAGACAACTTCTTATCATACCGTTCTCTCACATCTGCGCAAAGTGTGAGATCTCAGTTAAGAAGAATTATGGAGAGAAACGACTTGGAGTTGAACTCCACAAACTTTGAAAATCCATCTTACTGGGACAATATCAGAAAGGCATTGACGGCGGGCTTCTTCATGCAAGTCGCTAAGAAAAAGAGCGGAAGCAAGGGATTCTTGACCATTAAGGACAACCAGGATGTTTTGATCCATCCGCTGACGGTGTTGGCCAAAGAGAACGAGTGGGTAATTTACAACGAGTTTGTTCTCACGCTGAAAAACTATATCCGTACGGTGACCAATATTCGTCCGGAATGGTTAATTGAGTTGGCACCCAAATACTACAATTTGGAGCATTTCAGCAAGGGCGACGTCCGTCTTTCGTTGGAGAGGGTGATTGGCCGCGTGGAAACGATGAACCGGGTGAGAAAGTAGGGAATAGAAGATATACTGGAGAAAGATCCAGAATCCAATAAATTTAGAATATTAAAGCTTGAAAAATCTGTTGATAGTAGCAGTACTGGTAACAGTATCATCATAGTCTAACCAAAAAAATCTCTTACCACCTATACTACCCACACCGATTTCACTATGACCTTCAATCAATTTCGCAATCTCCTTCCCTGCAAAATATACTATCTATCTATCTCCTTTTATCCTGCAAGACCATAACCATTCCTGTTCCGGTGACGTACTTCTCTTGTCCTCCAACTACATATGCTGTAGACCACCTCTCAATTCGCAGCCGAAGCATCTCATGCATTTATCTGCAGTATTTATGTCTTCATAACGGACATGTATGTACTTCAACGCCAACCATGGAAATCATACAACAGCAAACTTATGGAAGTCTGAGTGGGAGCAAAAGAAGAATTTGGAAAGAGAAAAACTCCACAGAAATCTCGTGAAAATAAAACAATTGCCACCAACAGCTTTCTGTTACCGCCGCATTTACGTGTTTCCTTCCCGCTTGCTCTCACTACTAGTTCATCTCGTCTAAGTCGTGCAGACAGTGTCTCATTTCGTGTCGTCTTTATCACGCTCTCCAACCACTCGTATCCAACTTATACTTTCCTTCCTCCGTTTTTCTCCCACCAAATCTGCCAGCCATGGGTCATATGTTAGTATGTAAAAGCTTTTCACAAAATTCGATTTGCCACCACTAACCGCCAGTCACGGATGTTCAAGAACCGTGAGATGAGAATCTTGATGTTGGGACTCGACAACGCGGGTAAAACAACCATCTTGTACAAGTTAAAGTTGGGCAAGACTTCCAAAACTGTTCCCACCGTCGGTTTCAACGTGGAGACTGTCAAGCACAAAAACGTGTCTTTTGCCGTTTGGGACTGTGGTGGACAGGAGAGAATCCGTCCATTGTGGAGACATTACTTCACGGGAACAAACGCGTTGATATACGTGGTAGACACCAGTGACTGGGACAGATTGGAAGAGTCTAAAAAGGAGTTAATGCGTGTGATCAACGACAAGGAGTTGGCGAACTGTTTGTTGATTGTCGTGGCCAACAAGCAGGATGTGCCTGGTGCAATTAAGCCAAAAGAGCTTATCGAGCGCTTTGACATGAATGCCTTGAGCGGACAGCACACATGGTCTGTGATTCCAACCATTGCCATCGATGGTACTGGCCTTGCCGAGACTTTGAACTGGATCTCCTCCCACTCCAAGTAAACTTAATCTGTATTCGCAACTCTTCCATGACGGAAGTTCCCGGCTCACATACTGGCTATGGTCCGTTTTATTTCGCCACATAGCTCAACCTTCCTCCCACCCACGCTCGTTCTCTCCTTAGTTATTCTACGTTACTATAATACATGTAAGTGTTAACTTCTGGTCATCGATTGTTGTCCTTGCTTAATTGCTCTCCCACAGTGACACCTCACCGGTCTCCTCTCCAAAGTAGGCCTTCTGAGCCATGCCGGTGAAGAGTCCTGTCTCAACCACTCCCACGAGCGCCTTAATCTTGTTGTGCAACGTTACTGGGTCATTGATCTCACCAAAGTCTGCGTCAAGCAAGAAGTTGTTGTTGTCGGTGATGACAGGGCCCGCCTTAGCCGCGCCTCCTTGCCTCAACGCAACGTTTTTGGCTCCTAGAGCCTGTAAATCTAAAGTAACCTTGGCATACGAGTTTGGAACAATCTCAATTGGCACACCCTGCGTCCACTGTAGGCCCAATGCCTTCGACTTCTTTCTGAAGTCAGCCACCACGATGAACTTAGATGCTGCTCCTGCAACCAACTTCTCTTGGAACAAACAAGCGCCTCCTCCCTTGATCAAGTTGAGATGACCATCCACCTCATCAGCACCATCAAACGCTATGTCGACAGTAGGAAATTGCTCGATGGTGCCCAAGTTAAGTCCATTGTCGATAATCAACTGCTTTGACTGGAAACCAGTTGGAATACAGACGAATTGACTCTTGTTTGGAAGCTGGCCCAATCTCTCGGCGACGAACACCACGGTAGAGCCGGAACCAACACCAACAACCTTAGCGGTCTTTGGGAAGTTATCGTCTACTGCCTTGTAAGCAGCAGCCTTTTTAGCTTGGTCAACAAGAGAAGCCATCGTTCTGAAAAAGTGCTTGTAGTTGTTGCAAATGCGGTGTCTGCCTTGCAGAAGCATATTGTGGGGGATGGATATCTGGGGCAGTTGGCGCCCGGCACTATATGCCATACAGACCGTCGAAGGTATTGGCTGCAAATCATACACCAGCGGCAATTTCGGACCACCAGCTTACTAACTCAAATGATATTACCATTCAAATTTATTAATGTCAGTTATTTCCTACTTCTTTCTTGGTCCCCCTTTTCCAACTGATAAGCTCGCAAAAGCCAAGAAACATAACTTTCTAGCCCCGGAAGTATGAACAGAGCGTCAAGTGGAGATAAAAGGCAGTTGAATTAATACGAAAGAAGTGTTTTCAAAATCTACCAATCAATTTCTAACTTTCATCACAAATCACAAAGTCATAATTTCGAGAAACAAAAGGAGAAAGTAGTTGCTGTTGGCGGTTATTGGTACCCCCACCCGTTTCACCCTCAATTTTAGGTACGCATTCGCAGTCACATCCAGCACGTGATCAAGAGTAAAGTGCACACAAATTACTGGTAACTCATGGCCCTGTGCATTACATCCGTACCTCTTCAGTGGTAAAGAGTGCGATCAAACAAAAAAATTAAGCAGTAGGTTGGTGGTCCTGTGTGCACTCCGGTATCCAACTTTTTCACCTTCGCAAGTTTTTTTCCTTCTAAAAATTTTCCTCTTCCACATCAACACATAATCAAACATGTCTGCTGCCAACAAGATTTTGTCTGAAAACCCAACCGAATTGGAGTTGCAAGTTGCCCAGGCTTTCATTGACTTGGAGGCTCAAACCGACTTGAAGGCTGACTTGAGACCATTGCAGTTCAAGTCCATCAAGGAGTTCGATGTTGCCGGTGGTAAGAAGGCTTTGGCCGTTTTCGTTCCAGTTCCATCCGTTGCTGGCTACAGAAAGGTTCAGACCAGATTGACCAGAGAGTTGGAGAAGAAGTTCCCAGACAGACACGTTGTGTTCTTGGCTGAGAGAAGAATCTTGCCAAAGCCAGCTAGAAAGGCTAAGAAGCTCCAGAAGAGACCAAGATCCAGAACCTTGACCGCTGTCCACGACAAGGTCTTGGAGGACTTGGTTTTCCCAACCGAGATTGTTGGTAAGAGAGTCAGATACTTGGTTGGTGGTAACAAGATCCAGAAGGTCTTGTTGGACTCCAAGGACTCCTCCGCCGTTGACTACAAGCTCGAGTCTTTCTCCCAATTGTACAACAAGTTGACTGGTAAGCAAGTTGTTTTCGAAATCCCAGGTGACGTTTACTAAGCGTTTTAATGAGGTCTACAATCTTACTTCCATCATTTCCCCTGTGTTTTACGTTTGATTGGATACTCGTGTTGGAATGACCCGGGTGTTCGTCAGACCGGTCATGCTCTATAGCAAAAACTGACAAATACTGTAATTTGGTATTTATCGACTTATAAATAACCTCCTACGTTAATTTGTTGTAGTGAAGCAAAGTATACTCTTATTGATGCCAAGTGCTCTACAATGACTATATCTTTTTGACATAAGAAGTTGGGAAAAGTCCCCTCGCGCCGTTGAGCTCTCCTTCTGTCCATCCACTCCCATCCGTGTCTTCTTGTATCAACACTATTCTGTCGCCTGCAACGATGCTCAATTCATTATCTTCATCGGCAGTGTAATCATACAAAGCCTCCACATACTGCACCCTCTTTGCTCCTCTTTTGGGTGCAACAGACGGTCCTTTCTTCTTGTTCCCGTCGTCATTCTTGTTAATCTCTAAGTAACTTGTAGGTGCGAGGCCCTGCTTTCCACTCTGAGTCAGTCTTACCATTGTCCAGCCAGATCCGTCATCTTCCTCTACCACATCAAGATCTTCGCCCTGTGCCATTGATATTTCGTCATTACCAGTAGCCTCGTACGGGTAGATGGCAGTGGCCTTGCCTGCTGATGTTCCTGTTGATGGTCCTGATGTTGAGGTCGCCGTTTTATTTCTCCTCAAACTGAAGATTCCACCTATCCCCCCTCCAGAATGGGTGGTGACGTTGCTCCCAACTGTATGAATCGATTGGACATCATTGCTGACAACTTCCAGGGTCGTAGGAGTTTTGTGGTTCTTGAACAAGCCAAATCTACTCTTCTTCTCCTTCTTCACCTCCACATACGATAAATCTTGATCTCCTGCGAAATTCTGAATAATCTCGATCTCGACTTCGTTCTTGACCCTCGCGGAATCTTCACGCATGAACTTCTGAAGTAGGGTCAATGCATCATCTAACGCCATGTCAAACTTCAAAGTGAGCGAGTCGTCGCTGGCTTTCCGCTTCTGTGACACCTCCTCAAGCTTCTGCTTGGCACTAAGTGTAGACTCTTTGGAAACAGCATATCCATTTAAGCTAACATTCAAGCGTTTCTTCAAGTCTGTCAATTCAGGCTCTTTAATGATAAGAGACTCGTCGTCGTGCCAGAAATCACAAGGGATGAAGTAGAAGTCCTGTGGCTCCTTCCAAGCCACCGCATTGTGCTTGATATACATAGCAGTATCCAACTTGGGGTTATTCTGCTCGATGGTACTATCGATCTCGTGTAAATGTTCCTTAACCTTATCGTTGCTGTTGCGCTCAATTATGCTGGCATTCTTTAAGAGCTTGTTCAAGATCCCCACTCTCGACTCGTTCAAATCCTGGAAGTAGTCGAGAAGCTCTGGCAAGTCCTGGAAATAGTACTTGTCTTTCAAGCGGTTGGCTACACTGATCCGGATCAAGTAATTGTTCTTTCCGATGTTCATCTCCACCTCCTTCTCTTCAAGACGCCGCAGATACTTGTCACCGGCAGACTTCTCTGTCTTCTGTCGGGCATTCTCTGTACCCTGGCAAAGCGCATCGTAGTTCTTCTTAGCCTTAGAAACGTCATCTTCTGTGGCCTTTTTCTCCAGATCCAAGAATTCGTTAATAGTAGCAATATGTCTTGCTATCTTGTTCAGCTTGACCTGCAATTTGTCCAAGTTGGAGCAAATCTTGTTGCTGATTTCCAGCGCAAAGTGATCTCTCTCTTTGGCAATAGCTTCTGTTTGGGTCAAAACCTCGTTCCAGAGTACCACAGACGCAGACTCTAGTGATCCAGGTGTGATCTGAGGCTCGTCTCCCACCGACAACCGCGACGAGTTCTTTGCTTTCTTGTCGAAGTGACGTTTGGTCAACTCCCGAAGCTTGGTGGCATATTCCCTCTCAATGATGGCTCTCTCTTTATAAAATTCGTCAATGTCCGTTAACCAATTGATTCCGTTGGTGACCCATTTCTCTGTGATGCTGTACGAATCCTTGAGCTCGTTTCCTATGGAAAGATTCTCCATGGTAAGTAGTCGATTCTTGACTCCTATCGTTAGTAGTGCACATTGACTATAATGGCTGGAGGTGGTCATACCTTGGCTTGGTTATCGACACCGAGGATTATAGGGTGGCCAAGATTATATGGAGATTATGAATGACATTTGTGAATGACATTTGGAAATTTTTCTGTTAGTGATTTTCTTGTGCGAGCCGTTATGATATATTGGATGTAAATGGATGGGGCATGGAGGTGTGGTGGGTAGCTATTGCTGCGAAAAGCATACGACATGGAGATGTTCAATTCAACCGTAAATTTATTTGTTTTCTATTCTTAAGCAGTCTTTGATTAATTCTTGTCATCAATGACTGCACCAACTATTTGTTGTCAATTGCTCGATAATGTCACTAATGAACTGTCTGTGGAAGGTGTCACTTGCGATCCCCTAGAGAGATCTGAATGATTCAATTTGAAACTCTCAACGGGAGATTGTAAGTGAATTGAAAGTGTGGCATAGTAGTGCTTTAGATTGAAGGATACAATGGTGATTGGAGCCTTTATTAAGATTATTCAAGTAGTACGATTGTTATGTTGCAAGCAACAACTAAACTTTCTATAATCACTTAGAATTTTGACGAAGTCTTCAACATTTGACTAGAATATCTCTCTTTTTCCTTTAGGCTGAACATTGCTGTTGAATGGGTAGCTCGCGATCTTGATCTTGCCAACTTGGGAGATGTTGAGAACTTCCTGTTGAGAACAATTTGTAGGTTCTTTCAAGACACCATTTAGTATTGGCATTTACCATCGTTTTCTTTTCCATGTAACAATCTCCAAATCTCAATCACTACTGGAGGACAACCTTCAAATCACAATTTCAACATAATCACTGACTCACAATCTCTACATACTCACGACCACATGCTCACAGTGACATAAAAGAAACATTGAACAACAGAACACTGAATCTCAAAAGGTTTAATCTTTTGCATCTTTTTTGATTTGAGTGATTTATTTCCAAGCTATTCCCTCTCTACACCCGATTTAATGCCCATGGTGTAGTGCCCTGAATGTGTCAAACCCTTGACATGATAGTCTATACACTCTCTAACCTTTCGATCTTCTCACAATACATGATCCAACTGAAATAAGGGGCTGAATTGGATTCTCATTTTATCGACGTCACCGATTCCAATAAAATGGCTAGTATGTTTCCACTGTCCAGCTCCATCACAAAGGTGGAGTTCATGACGACAATTGACAAACCAGGCTTCTTCAGTCTCATTCGGAGAAAACAAGCTGTTTTTTATTTTGGCGTAGACGATACTATTGAGCAAGCCGCAGAACACGCCGCCTCCAACTATCCAGATACACATTCACCGCCGATCTTCAAGGAATTGTGTGTCTTCTTCAAGAATCCAGACCTGTTTATGGGTGAAATTGCCGTGACAGACGTCCAGAAGAAAGTCCACTCTATTTTTTCTGGGAATGATACAATGATCGTCAGTAATGATCCCAAAATCTTTGAGGTTCAATTAAAGCAATTAATTCGATTGTTGTGTTTTAATCTTCTTCTTTTGTTACTCATTACATGGGTTCTTTATTCGTTTTGTTTCGCTGAATGAGAATGAAAAAGTGAAGAAAAAAATCCCATGGCTGAGTGTTTTATTACCTTCACATTGAATAGTAAGGGGCATCAAGTTGTTACCGTTCAAATCATCTTGTATCACTCTATCTCTCGGATTCAAGGGCCAATGTACTCTCAATCTCAAGAAGAAAAAAAGGACATAATGTAAAACAACAAAAGAACATTGAAAAAAAAAAATGAAATACTAGCTTTGTTTGACCGCAGTCCCTCCTTCTTATATCATTCTCTTGATCTCATACTTTGCCTCCCCTTATCCTCTTTTCTATTATTTCCTTATCGTGGGCCCTGCTACCGTACTGCATCTCGCTCTTCAACCTCTGATCTACACCTTCTTCTTCAGCAAACCCACCCACATCACTGTTGTATATAAACCTACAGCAGTAAATTACGGTACCCGTCATCGGTACTTTTCTTTACAATCTCCGTTTTCCCTTCAAGGGTCAATTGCATTGAGATCTCCTCGTATCAAGTTCCCCACTCGCTGGCTTAGGTCCAAGCCTTCCAAGTTCTCCTTCTTAAGGGACGTCTACAAAGACTACAAGGCACTTCGAGCACCCCGTGTTGGACTTTGGGCCCGCGTGCGTGGCCGGAATATCCAATCTCGAATCATGCCAGACTCTATTTCTGGTTCTATTCAAGAATCTCCAGAGGGCAACGCAGGTTTGCTGGGGCCACTGACTGGTACCAAGCCTTCTCCCAATCCCTCAGATAATACGTCCAATGCTCCCGTATCACGTCGTCTGCGTCTTATCGGTTTTGCTCGTGCTACTAGGGATACATACATCCCTCGCTTGACCTCCTCGGTGACACTGTTGGCAACAGGTATCACTGCACGAGATATCCAGTATGATGAATATGGCTCGCCCATCACATTTCCAAAAGATACAACGTTCACACTTTTTCCTACGTACACACGGCCGGTCAAAAATTCTGAGAATGGCGATGGCTGGATGGTGAGTGTGCGAGGGTGGATGTGGTGTCCAGGCGTCATGAGCCGCAAAAACCGCTTGATATTGTCCTTGGCCAAACAAATAACACGCTACGGGGGTGGATCCGCGGCGCTGGCGGCTGTAGATCGCTTGGAACTGGATCCAAACTTGAATCAGGACACATTACAGGATTGTGACCAGAATAGCGATGTATCTTCCATTTCGTCTGGAAATTCGGCTTCGCCTCTGATGGCACCCTCTTTGGGTTCTATTGACAATGACAAACTCATTCGAGATCGATTGAGCTCGTTTATTGCTAGATCTATCCCTGCTGCTCATATCAGTATCGTGGTAGGGGCAGTCGATACGGCTAGAAGCTCAAACCTCAAACAAATAGAGACAACGACTGACTCTAACGGCAATTTCGAGACGGAAATCTTTGTTCCCTACGAACCCTCGGTAGTACAGGTCAGCTCGGTGGCCGATGAAACTGTATGCGTGTTCCAAGAGGTCAGGGTAGTCACAATTGCGGGATATGGGCTTATTAGTGACATTGATGATACCGTTAAACTCACAGGAGTCATTGGCGACAAACGTGAATTGATGCATAGATTATTGCTAGGGGACGTCATGTCGTGGAACATTCCTCCTGTGATCGCATGGTATAAGGCTCTTCTCTCGAGATCAGACCTTACCTTCCACTACGTGTCAAATTCTCCTTGGCAGCTTTTTTCTTTGATCAGTCAATACTTTGAAGCAGTTCAGCTACCTCCCGGCTCTATTCATCTCAAGCAGTACACTGGAAACATCATTTCATCGCTCATGGAACCATCATCATCCCGTAAAAAGAAGTCGCTCTTCAAAATTGCTCAAGACTTCCCCGAAAAGAAATTCATTTGTGTCGGGGACTCTGGTGAGAGAGACATTGAAGCTTACACAGATTTGGCGGTCAACTACCCAACTCAGATCAAAAGTATCTACATTCGTGTTGTTGAGGATTCTCTTTCTGATGTGAATGACGACAACATTCTTAATGAAATTGAATGGATGATCAAAGAATGGTCTCGTCGCCAAAAGGATACTCCTGTGGTTCCTCGTGTGGAGTCTGAACCTGACCTTATAGATATGTCAGATAGCTCTGCGGTCCCAGCCACTAATCAACCAGCCACTAATCAACGTGACGCTGTTTCCACTCAACTGAACGCAGTTTTCAATGGGCCAGACCCAATCTCGACTTCAAGAGCTGCAAAACTACCACCTATGATTCCCAGAAAACCTATTGCACTTAAGGGAGTCACCGTCACGAAAGCTCCGCCATTGCCAGAGAGAAAATACTTGCAGAAAGCTGCCACTGACTCAATATTGTCTGATTCATATCATCAGGAACACTCGGGAAGCAGGGTTTCTCTGAAGGTTCCAAAGTCAGGCTCAGTGAGTCCAAGGGTATCAACTTCTTCTCCACCTCCGCCACCTCCACCTCCGCCTCGCAGAAGAACTGGAGCAAGTCCTTTGCTATCATTGCCTCAAGTTGAATCTATTGACCAATCTTCAGAGCAATTCCATGTTGATAACCTAAATGGAGCTCAAAGTTTCTTCGAACTCGAGGATGTGGATAAGCGTGGAGCAGAGTGGCTCCAGCGGATAAAAGCTGTACTACATTCACTTGAAGGAACGGATGTCAAGCTTCATCTTTTTAGAGACACCGATGATCAATTCTTTAAGGATTCGCTACAAGATCTTGAATAATCGCAAGCTCACCGAACTGCATTCTATATTACACATAATCAAAAACTAGGGCTAATGATTACCAGTAAGCGCCCTTTCGGATGCTCTATGAGGAAAGGCACCTCGCTTTTCCATATGCTCATCATTCCCATCTTATGCCGTGATGGCGCTGTCTGTTGCGTTTTCTCTCGTCAATTCAGATGCAGAGTCGGCTGTGGAAGGCTCGGCTTTAGTCTCGACAGCAGTTTCAGCAGTGGCATCAGTAGTGGCTTCAGGAGCAGTCTCCTCGTCATCGAACTCCTCGATATCTTCTCCATCTCCATAGTCCTTGAACTCCTCGTTTTCAGGCAAGGCAGTTCTGAACTCTGACAAATCCATCTCGTCACCCTCGTTTTCTTCTTCCTGGTAGTATTTGTCTGCATATTTCTTGGTCAAGATTTCTCTTCCGGTCAACTGTCTCTTACCGCTCTGTTCCTCTTTCTTTCTCTCGGCAGCTTTCTTGGCCTTCTGTTGCAACTTCCACTTCTTGAAGGTCTCCAATGTTATCGGCGTGAACTTGGATCTATCCAATCTGCCTCTCTCCATCTCAATGAACTCCTCCAACGTGATTTGAGGCTCGGCCTCCTTGGCCAATCTTTCTAGTCTCTTCTGTTCCTTCGTCTTCAATACGAATCCTGGAGGCAAAGCATGCTTGTACATACACTCGTGTCCTCCGTTAGGACATACCCAGAACCATCCATACTTGTCGTTCTCCACAGCTTCAATAAAGAATTTACAAATCTTATCCGTGGTGGTCTTTGGGTTACCATGCTTGGACATAATAACCTTTCTCAATTTCTCTTCGTCCCAGTTATCCATGGTATCAGCCTCCTTCTCTGCCTTAGCATCAGCTCTGGCATCGGTGTACAAGTCCTTCTTGGCGTCCTTACGTCCAACATTAGGATCGTGGGAAAATTTACACTTGTTTCCCTTGGTACATACTCCATTCTTGAAGAACTCACACAAAATCGACTTTGGATCCACACCAAACGGTACCTTCTGCTGCTGAATACCAAACATAGCAGCAGCCTCCTTCTTGGCCTGTTCAGATGCCTTCTTTTCCTCGGCTTTTCTCTTCTGTTCGGCCTCTCTCTTCTTTGCAAGTCCTCCATCAGCACCTTGTTGCATCTGCTGGATCTGATTCTGGACTTTCTTCGATTTGTTTTTATTCTTCATACCAAAACCTTTGTCTTCACCGGACTTGGCCTTAGCCTTAGCCTTGGCTGCCTTGTCTTGCTCTTTCCTATTCTTTGGTGGCATTCTTTGATTTTAGATCTTTTCACCTTCGAGTTTTTTTTCTACCTTGCGCAGGTTTTGGTTGCTGACATAAGCAGGTTGCAAAATTACTGTATATAACATCTAACCTCTTTCCTTTTATACTTCATTTATCTCCTATGGCTTCCGGCTCCTCTTTCTTCCATTCAAGATTGCATCGAATCGGTTGATGGCTTCCGAGTTCATTGAGTCTTGAGAAATTGTTTCTTGTGGACTTGCTGACAGCGGAGCTAAAAATGGCACTGGCGGACTAGACTTGTTGGGAGTCTTTGTCGGTGGAGTGCCAATGGTGCTTTGGTCGAAAACACTACCTGACGAGTTCAACTTGGGTGTCATGTATGGATCCTTGCTTTTTGCATGCTTGCTGCTCCGGAACGGGATGTATGACCTCTTGGCTCCGCCATTGTCAACTTGGCCGCCATAACTAGTAGGAGATCCGTAGTTATCTGCCAAACTACTCTTAAACGAGGTAGTAGATTGCGTTCTTGCCAAACTCCGGTTAAGAATAACAAGTGCTTTCTTATCATAAACCTGTGGTACTGAATCGATAGGTGATGTGAGATCGCTGGAGTTGCTAGTCTTTGTGTCCATTGACAAGCTTGGCGCATGGTATCCACTATTCTTTTTGGCAAATTGACGGCCATTAGGAGCTCCAGAGGCAATCTGAGCGCGCTGGTCCGACTTGGTAAAAAAAGAGTCAAAATCGTCCAACGCAGCCCACATGTTACTCAATGAGGCTGCTGGCTCCTCAACACCCACAGATTGGGCATCTCCGTAATCTGATCTATGCGGGTGGTACTCGTCCATTAAGAACTCAATATCTTCACCAGCAAAAGAATCCTTAGAAACCTCATCAACAACTGCTGACTCTCCACAAGTGGCAAAAACAGCATGAACATTGTGCCTCGTGTTGGCTGCAACCATGGCGGGCATTGGGATGGCCCAGCCGCTCTCCTCTGGAATTCCAAAGAGTGTAGCTGTCTTTTCGTACTCCCTTCTCATCGAGGTTCCTCCTAAACTCATCCTCAAGATGTCTTTATCCATCTGAGAGCCTGAAATGACCACCGCTTCATCGATAACCTCTAATGCGGGCTCGGCGTACTCTGTCAATAACAATCTCAACAAAGGCGAAACAAGATCAGCGCCAACTCCAAGAAACTCATCTCTCTGAAGATCAACGAGTGGAAAAATATGCTTGAGGATACTGAGCGTCTCCAACTTGACCCAAGGAATTTTGTTCGAAAGCAAACTCAATAATATAGTGAGTGTCTGCGCCTCGTACTCTGGGAAGAAACTAGTTCGTATGGTGGAGATGGTTTGGACTAAGAAATCCTTCTTTGATCTAAAACGGTACTTTGCGAGAGAATTCAAGATTCTCGCCAAAGATGGCTTGTCACAGTTGATGGCCATCTGACTCATGAGCTCGCACACTTGTTCAATTTCAGCTGTAATGGACTTCTGATCAAGGGCGTGCAAGAATCTTGGCAAGTTGGTTAATAAAGCGGTTAGAAGTCTGTAATCACCGGAGCCAATAATGATACTATCTTGCAATTTATTCAACTTGTCAAGAAATTTGATGGTTGCATCCCATGCGGTTGCCGAGCGAAGACCTACTAACACAACTTGCTGTAGGCCTTCAAATCTTCCTTCCCACTTTGGCGGAAATGTTGCTGTTAAGCATGAGATGGTATCTGGTGCATCAAGGTCAATTTTGGAAACGAACTTCGACATGGTTGAGATTGTTTCGATGAATTCATGCTCATGAATTGTGCTGAGGCATGCCACACTCGACCAGAATAATTGAGGGAAGTCAATCAATTTCTCAGAATCTAACTCGGCTGTGATTGCATTCAATGTCATAAGAATTTGCATTGCAAATCCCTGAATATCCACTCCTTCATCTGCAATCGTGTTTGATAGTCTATGCAACATATCTTTAAGCATGGATTGGTCCAAAAATGACAAGAGTGATCTGAAAAGTTGGAATGAACGGCATGCCAAATGACGAACAGCACATGTAGTAGCCCATTTAAGAGAAACTCTGCTCCACTCTGTCTGAAGATTTGGAACAGTGGGAGTGAAAATCTCGAGGATATTTCTCACTAGAAGATCCATATTTTTTGGAGTCATGCCTCCTTTTTTATCGTTATTCAAGTCCTCGTAGACCCACAAGTGTTTGTGGTGATCTTTTTGTCTCAATGTATCCATAACTTGAATTGACTTCTGGTTACCAGGAGCTATCGAATGCACCAAATGAATTATCAAGGATGCTGATTGTTCTTGAACAAGGGGAAAATAATGGTCAAGTAATGAAAAACAAACATGCAACAATAATGGAAGATGTTCTAAGATCATGTCATTATTTGATCGGAACAAATCAACTAAGAAGATCATTGACAACTGGCCGAGGGAGAATGGAGATTCTTTACCGCCTGTACCAAGGAGTTTGGATATGTCTGCTGTATATGGGAAGTCTAACTCTTCACTTTCAGTAGGTTTTCTGTTATTCTGTTGCAAGGGCACCATTGCTTTCGGCTGTAGGTTGTCGATCAACTTCTTGATGATGTAAGAAGCATCAGGTTTGGAAAACACCAAGTATGCAATAATTTGCCTTGAATATGACACGAAGCTTGCATTTTTTCTCTCCAAACAGTTTCTGATGATGTAACCACATATTATATCAAAATTTTTTGCGTTTGTTCCGAGAGCAACCCACAATGCTTCGACTTCATTTGAAATCTTCTTGCTGAACTTAACAGTAATCTCAAACAAGTTGTTAAGCACCATCAAAGATGCGGGGTCAATCTGTTGGGGCTGTTCGATAACCTGAATTGTCTCCGCTTCTCCATTTTCAGTTTCGACATCTCCAGCATATTTCAACCCCACTGTTTGAACCCAAGGAAGGAGACATGCTAAGATATCTTTTCTAGTTGAATTATCAACAGCGATAAAGTACTTCGTTAAGTAACTGATATATGTGAACGCATCTTTTGGGTGTTCCGAAGCCAACTTAACTGAAATTTCAAAAAGAACTTTTTTGTAAACAACCATGGTGGAACAACAAACGCTTTCAGTGAAATAATCCATTGATGAGGTGTTCAAAAACTTTGTTTCAATATGCTTAAGGAGCTTCACTGCAGCAAATCTGATCTCATAATTGTCTGTACCCACCAAAAAGGTAGATAGACTGAAAATATCATAAGGCATCAGTTCGATCTGCTTTGATTTCAAGAAGGTTTTCACAACATTAGTGAAATATACCTCCCTTACATGCAAAGAATTTTGTGGGTTGTAACACTGGCTCAAGACATCTTGATAGATATCATCACTGTTAATGTTGGACTCAAGAATGTTTCTCAATGCAACTTGCCCAATCTCTTTGACTTTCTCGTTATCGGAACTGATGATTTCGTGAACCCAATTCATAACGCTTTTTATATCAAAAGACATCACTGCGGTTTTTCCAGGAACATTGAATGTTTGTTTCAAGACACCTGAGCAGATTGTGGCCATGCAACTCAATGACGCATTCTGCAATGTCTTCTTCTCCATTTCTAGAAATGCTGCCGCTGTTGGAATCTTCAATTGCAGAGTACACTGCATCATATGAGCGTATCTCTCTTCAAGAATCAATTTTGAGTCACCAAAGCCACACCACTCCTTCAAGAAGTTGAAGCATCCAATACGCGCCTCAAAAGGAAGCCACCTATTCAAGTCCAGTCGATCCTTCAATCCAATAAAGACATTTTCCAAAAGAGAACTGAAGTAAATCCTGAGACTTTGAAATTCTGGCAGAGTTTGAATTGATTGCACTGACAAAAATCCCTTAACATTCTTAATTATTGAGACAAAGTTTGCAACAGTTGAATCGTCGGAGTAAAGTATTGAATCAGATTTGAATCTGCTGGTAATGATGCTCAAGATATGAACGACTTCAATTCGAACTCTATCGTCTGCTCGATTTCTTTTAATTGATTGTGTATCCCAGTCGTTGATACATTCGGGTAGATTTTCTGCTAAGGTTTTGCAGATGTTGATATTGATAGAACTGAGACCAGAAATTACTGCCTCCCTTATCATTGGTTGAAGTGATTTGAGTAATGGTAAAACCATCCGGAAAATAGATTTCGCACTAGTGATTTTCTGATGCTGAATATACATGGGTAACGACTTCTTGCGTCCATGCGTTGGCTGTAAAGGAATTGAAATCTTCTGCTCGTTTGTACTAGTCAAAGAACAACAAGCAAAAATTAGGTAAAGCTTCCATTGATTCACCAAAACTTCCGGAGGTGTGGAAGAAGTTGGACGTCCAAAAATGGACGACGTATTGTTTTTATGATTCTCTGAGAATTCGACAACTATCTCGTGCATCTGAACTAAGCGGACGCAAACTGTTGAACGGCATAGAGCAAGAGGCATTGGACACTTCTCGAAGAAAATATCCAAAAGTTTAGGGTAGATTCTAAACCATACAGTCGAATCAATTCCATAATCAGAAGCAGCGAGTTTCAAAATTGTGCCCTTCTTGTTCTTGATCTTGCTCAATCTTGTTCTTTCGGGAACACTCATTTCGTGTTTTATTGGCTTGATTAGCTCAAGGATGTCTTGATTCTCCATCACATGGATCAATCTCGTTCCCTCATCGGCCACATACTTTGAAGAGCTTCTGGAGTGACCTTTTCCTGAATTGGAGTTTGAATTGGAATTTGAAGGACTGAGCTCTTTGTTCGTACTGTTATAGATAGATTGGTCAAATTGTTCCACAACTTTCAAAATCGAGATCGCAAACAGTCTAATACGACTGTCATTCGAACAGAGGAAGAACAATCCATTTCCTTCAACTTCTTCAATCACAGTGATAATTGTTTTCCATTCAAGCTCCTCGTATGGCTTCAATTTCGAAGATGGCGGCTCCAAGTTCGTTAAATCAGATGCCTTATGGTTGATCTGGTATAAATCATTAAGGACATCATTGTTCATCAAAGTATCGTTTACATCACGCTTATCCAGTACCGGGTCATCGTCATTGAATTGATTGAGCCAGCATTTCAATAACTCCACATAAATCTTCAAGAGACGTACAAAGTTTTCAGAGTTGAAATACTCTGACTCATAAACAAGTCCTGGCTTCTCTGTGAGACGGAATGCAATTCTAGCATAAGTGAGAAGAAAATTACCGGCATTCTTTCTGGCTGCAAGCTTTCCTAAAGCATTGATCGATGCCAGAGAAATAACTGCGTTGTCATGAATGGCATTACGGACCAATATTTCAACGAGAGACTTGAACTGGATTCCAACAACTGTACTTCCAGAATGCTCATTTGTTAGTGGAACAATTGACCACGCGCTTGCAGAGAGTAAGCTGGCAAATAGTTCAATTTGAACGTCTCTAGAGGTCAGATGAGACGATTCCTGTCCAAAATGGAATGATGAGAACGAGGTCAACGACTTTGAATAGGCAGCAGAGACTAATGATCCTTCGGTTTTGGTCCAGGTATGCATACCAACTAGGCTATCGAGTAATTTTAGCAACGAAGCAAAAGTTTGACAAATGTCTTCATGTGCAGCCTGATTTTTGATTTGCTTGTTATCAAACATGATTCTATTCTGTCTCTGAGTTGTTGAATCAAGTTTAATACTAACAGACTTCGAACGTGCATTTTCGAAGCTTCCAACAGATTCAGCAAATCTCTCATTCATGTATTCGTCAGTTGGGAAACTTGGCTTCACACCAACCTTGTTGTCCTGAAGGCATAGCATATATGACTTCACGACTAAAGTTAACTTTTCGGTATACATGTTCTCAAGAGATTCTCCGTTAAAACTTGACTTCAAAAGCCTAAGAATCACGTTGTCAAGCACGTAGCTAAAATGCTGGAAACTCACGATTCGAATAATCTCTGACAATGCATTCAAGAGGTTGATATCCGGAGAAATCCATTGCTGTTTCTTTCCTGCAACTAGCGAACCGAAGAACAATAAGTCAAACAAGCTGTCCAACTTCTTGATAGTGTTATTCAATGTATCAGGGAGCCTGTTGATGTAAACCCATAGGAGTCTACTCAAACAAACCATTAGTTTTGTTTTCACAGAAGTGTCTCCTTTAGGTTTCAACTTGTTGATGTTGTTTTCAATGATCAGGAACCAATTATCTGCAAACAATTCTCTGGGAGCAACACTCAATGCGGATGTCATCAAGATCAATGAAATATCCCAATCATTATTTGGTAAGATTGGTCCACCTATTTGGGCAAGATTTATCGAGCTCGCATTTCCAGGATGGTAAGCCGAATTGGATATTGACCATAATTTGCGAGCCTTAGAATAGATCTTGGCGACGGCGTCTACCCATATGGGATGATTAGCTTCAGCTGTAAGAATTGAAGCAAGAGGGAGAATCAAGTTACTCAATACCTCAGCGTATGCAAATGTCAATGTCTGGTTTCGCGAGTTCGAAAAGAACTTCGTCAAGGACTGGATGAACTCTGCACTTTCTTCAAACTTATCAAGGTGATAGTTAGTGAGCTTTAGATACCTCATACCGTAGATAAGGAGATGCAAGCTGGGTTCATCTTCATGCTTCACATTGATAGGAACTTTTTCCAAATCGGCAATGAACCGATCGCTGACACTCAAGAACCTCTTCTCGGACATGAACCCGAGAAGTTCAGCAAATAAATTCCAATTGGCCAGTCTTACGAAAGATTCACTAGCGCTCACTGGGTCGGTCGTTTTCAATTCGTTGTAAACAATCTCCTCGAGTCTTCCTCCTAGATCATCCCCCATTGTGTCTTGAGAAGTTTGCTTCACGACTTCAATCAAAACACGACAAAGTATATATATTGAAGCCAAAGACTTGCGCTCGGCCTGAACAGCCGTTTCTTGCGCATGTGCGATCTGTTCCTCAAAATAATGTTTCTGTCTTGCAAGCTCATAATCGTAGGACGGATTGCCTAGGTTTGATTCTGAACTTTGTTTAGCCTGTGAGCGTGAATCCAACAACACAGATGCTGAATTGTTTCTGCGGTGCGTTAATTTGGAAATACTCTTACTTCTCATTAGACTGAGACTCCTCTTGCCTTTGTTCTGGGGGCCCTTGAAATTGAGAGCATCCAAGGCACCGCCAACTGCTGTACCAACTGCGGTACCAACTGTTGTAACATTACTACTTTCAGACAAGCGAGACATCGAGGTCTGCGATAAAGTAACGATCTTTTCGACTTCAGACGCTGCGCGAGCAGCAACTTCGCTTTTGGACTTCCTCCAAAACATCACACTGTCAATGACAGGTTTTGGTTTACGTTTTGCAATGTAGCCAAGTGAGGAAATGATGTGGTCAAATTCTCTGTCAACCCCTTCTGCTAAGATCTCAATGATGGGAGGTTCTTCCAGAAGTGGAAAGTCGAGGCACATGTTCAACTTCAGTTCAGCGTGACGAACAAACTGGGTGAAGACGATATGCAAGGTATATTCCGCAGGATTCTTTAGTTCAGTGGCTAGACTTCTTCTGGTGTTGGAGAACTCTTGAAAGTGTGCGAATGCTTGTTTCAGAGATTTTGCAGAAAGTGGAGGAGGCAACTGTGGGGAGGGTTCCACGTACTCGAGTTTCTGGCTGCGAGGCGATGCAAATTCCTGAGATAGGGAAGATCTTAAAGGTGTAGGCATGTCGAGATCTATGGTGTTGGCTCCAAGAGGATGCTGATTGAGCTGTTTTGGGGATTCGTTCACCAGATCAATGTCACTAACATTCTCCATAACAGCCTCTGCATCGATATCGTCAATATTTATTGAATCTGGACCCGTAGCCTGACTGAGAGGATGACGGACAGTAAATTTCGCTGCTTTCATATGCACAGGAGTTGCTCTACTGTATTGGACTTCCTGAGGATCGATTTCAAGCTCTCGCATATAGTCAGAAAGCGCAAGGGAAGCGTCAGACGTACTTTGTTGATTCGGTGAGATCATGAACAGTCTGGTATTATTGTAGAGCTCCTGATCCTCTTGCAGCATCTCGTTTAGCGAATCCGAGTGGCCACCCTTGCCATTGAACTGGTCAGCTAATTTCTGGATAGATTCAGATAGAGTGGGGTTATCCTGATACTGAAACAGCAGCAGCTTATCAATCTGAACTTCGGTATCATCTGCATCGGCCTCAGGCAGCTCCTCGATGATGTTGGCGGGCTCGATCTGCGGTGAGTACCCGTCCATATCGTCTATACGCTTATGAGACAGAAAGTACAGATCCACGGCCAGCGGAGAGTTCGTAGTCATGTGAATAAGATTCGGAAGCGAAGCAGCAGGCAGCATGCTATCGTTGACAAAGTCGATGGGCAGCTCGAGCCCAGCACGGACTGAACTACGAAGGTTCTCTGTGTGGAGCAGCGGTTCCAGGTCCGAATGAAGATTAACGCGGATGGTGTTATCAGAGGACGCGCCATCAGGCATTTGACTATGTGCTGAATGGCGATTGTACTGAACCTGAAGTTGGTCGAGTTCGTCCTGACCGTAGGAGGGCTGATCCAAGTTTGGAATTTCGATCATGGTTCGATATGAGATCTGTAGATCCAATGGCACCTGCACGGTAAGGAATCAAGACAGAAATATCACTCTAGTCAATCGTACCAGTGGAAGAATAAAGACAATGGTTATCGGTGGATAAGGTGGCAGGTACCTACTTTAGTTTATTGAACATGGAGATTTGATAGATCGAGGTTAGTGCCTGCGGAACCGCCTGTGGTACTGCATGTAAGTCTACCAACCTACAGAATAGGGTGGGTGTTTTGAGTTCATGTAAAGGATCTGAAGTTTTTTTCAATAAGTTTGAGAATTATTTGAGATGAAATGACGTGTAAGTGGATTATATCTCGTGTTTCCTATTCTGAATGTGTTTTTTGAAGGACTGCTGTTTCTTGTTGCTAAGTGAGTCGATGCCCTCTGCAGGAATGGCATCTCTATATCAAGTGAATAAAAAATCCAGAGTCAAAGTATGAAAAATGGCATTCAGTAGGTGAGAGTCGAGAAAAATGGTGGGTCAATTTAATTTGAATGTGATTTTTCTTGGTTTTTTTTCTTTTATTATATTAAAGTTGTTTCATCCTTATCTCAGCCATAATTCTGGTGTTGGCCTCACACTTGTATTTCACACATTTTTTACCGTCAATGTTAAAAACCACAATTGGTTTACCTATTCAGCAAAAATCCAAAAATCTCCAACCTCTGTAAAAACTCGTATATCCTAAAATAAAAACATAAATCGAATCGGACCATCTTCATAAATAAGTAGAAACCACACCTCTACCCACCTTTCTCTATTCTGTTGCAATTTCAACACCAGTAGTGCACCTACCCATCAAGATCGGAGATTGATCGCTATCTCGATCGTCGATATAAGCGAACATTACCATGTCTTCAGCCGAACTTAACATTTTGGTGAACCAGTTTGTGGCTGCCGTGGTCAGTGACGAAGACTCCACTGTTTCTGCGCAAAAGATTGCCAGTATAATTGCAGCAGACGATGCCTCATTACTCCAGTTGATTCAGACTTTGGGTCCAAAGTTGACCTCTGATGATAGTTCCACGAGAGCTCAAGCTGTTCAGTGCTTGGCCACCACGTTGGCACAGGAAACACTTTCTACCAAACTCTCCAAACAAGACGTGGGTGTTCTCTTGCAGTTTCTCGTGACAAAATTCGAGGATGAGAAACTCTCCATCTATGTTCTTCAAGCTCTTGGCCTGTTGGTGCAATACAAGAATTTCTTACCTGCGGTGAACAACAACTTGGAAAACTTGCTTTCGGCTGTTTCTACCAAGTATGAGCCAAGAAAGCATTTGGCGAAGGTCAGATACGAAGCGTTTGTGCTTTTGGAGTCTCTTTTTTCCAACCACTCGGCAGTCATAGCCACAAATCCCAAATATGCTGAAGATTTCGTGTCTGCTTTCATACACATAGCTGGCGGCGAGAAAGACCCCAGAAACTTGCTCATTTCTTTCAAGCTAAACACTAGCATTAATCAGACCGTCCAATTCGAAGACAGAACAACCAATTCTACCCATGACCGCCTTTTGTCAGAACTTTTCGACGTCAGCTTCTGCTATTTCCCAATCTCTTTCACCCCTCCTCCAAACGATCCGTATAAAATTACCGCCCCACAGTTGAAGACGGAATTGAGAGATACAATTGCATCACAAAGCCAGTATGCTCAAGACACATTCCCCTCGCTTTTCGAGAAACTCACTTCAACCAACCCGGCCGTGAGGAACGATGTTTTGCTCACAATCTACCAATGTGTCTTGCAATATTCTCAGTCAACTGTTGAGCAGTATTGGGTAAGTATCTGGGACGCATTAAAGTTCGAGATCCTCCACAATGACGTTCTGATTTTTAAGCCAGAGGCAGAATACATAATTCCCCCTGCTGCTGAAACTCTCGAAGATACTGACGATAACAAGACTCTCATCTATACTTTGAAGACAATTTGTGCTATTGCTGAAAAGCTAGCCGATTCAGACACACAGGACTCGTTCATGGAAACTGTAACCTCCAACTTAGAGAAGAACTTCAAATCGCTCAACGAGAAGACTTTGAAGCAGTCTGTATTGATTTTGAGTGCTATTGGCTCAACATCTGTTAAGCTTTACAATGCGGTTGTGGAGTTTGTATTCTCCTTTGAAATTTGGGGTAAGTACATAAGAAGTGATTACCAAGAGCCTCAAGATGAAGAGGAAGTGGACGTTGCATTAACTATTGCTCGTCAAAGAGAACTTATTGACAACTTGGGATTTATTTTCACCGCCGCCAGAATCCTTAACCAAGCAACGAACTTGGAGAACTACAAAGACCACTTATTGATCTTCATGGGCCAGTTGCTCCAGACGTCTTCCAAGTTGGAGAAAACTTTGAAGTGCAAGATTATTCAACAGCTCGTGAAATTGATTGGACTCCATGAGTTTCTATCAAGAGAGGAAGTAAAACTCATCCTAGGATGGTTGAACGACACTTTGGTCGGAATCGTTGAAAGTGAGACAACAAATTGGGAATCTGACATTCTTTTGTTGGAAATAGTTAATGGATTTGTTCGTGTGATGTCTGAGGGACCCGACGATGCAGTCTATCTCAACGTTTCTTCCATTATTGAGATTGTTTTGCCGGAGCTACTCAATCACATCTCTGATCCCGGAGTTTTGAAGCTCGTGAATAAACTCTGTGTCAATTATCAGTTCTTGGAGGTATTGTCAATTAGATTGTTGAACAAATTGGCTTATGATGATTATGACGCTTACTCTTACGCCGCAATGGTTCAATGTTTGATTGATTCGTTCACCCAAACACAAAGTGTGAAACCATTTCTCACTAATTCTTGGTACAAGAAGTTCATTCCTAGATTCTTATCAGTCACAATCACAAAATGCAATGACGACTTGATGGTTTATGACCTAAGCGGTCAGCTTTTTGGTCTCGTGGTGAGATATATGGAGAAAGCCAAGCACCAAGAGATTTTGGATGAAATGATCCCTGTCTTCATTGAGAGTAAGAAATACGAAGGGATTGTCTTGGAAGATGTTTTATCTAAACCATCCCCAAAAGTCACTCTCCTCAAGTACTTCCTTGCCAAGATTGACAAGAACACTCAATTGCCCGGTGAATCAGACTATTATATCCAAAAAACTATTGGTGTTTTCAGGAAAATGCAAGATCAATTTTTGAGTCTCGAGTACTTGCAAGTGTTGTCGTTGCTCGTGAACAAATTTATTCCTCAGAATGGTGAATTGATTGATAAGTTGCTTGAGAAGACATACGAGACCATTGAACAGAATGTTGAGGACCTAGAAGTATTTGTATGGATCGTTAAGGCCTTAATCGTCCGTATCGATAGCGTGGGCTCAAAGTACTTGGATTTGATTGTGAAAGATTTGACCCAATCATCTAATATTTCCTTTTCAATGGCACTCTCGCAGTCATTCAATGTCTTGATGGCAGACTTGGACATCTATGTGAACAAAGAAAACAGCAAGCCTAAAATCATCTCAGGTGTGGTGAACACAAATGTCAGATTGTTATACAAACAGCAAATCTTTGAGAAAGTCTTGAAATCATTGATTGAAAGCTTCAAGAATGTCAAGGATAACACAAAGAGAGGAGTTCTTTTAAGCACGTTGGCCATCATTATTAACAATGTATCCACCAAGATTTTGAGGTCGCACTTGGAAGCAGTGTTTCCTTTGGTCTTGAACGGGTTGACTTTTGAGGATTCATCTATTTTGGAAGCATCTTTGCAGACATTCAAGGTAATTATCTTCGAGTCACCACAGCTTATTCTGGAAAACTTGGGAAGCCTCATTGAAAAACTTACTGAGTTGAGTATCAGCAAGATTGTCGTCAACAAACATTTGGTGAACAACGAGCAAATCAGATTGTTGAGTTTAGAGTGCTTGATGGGGCTCTTCCAAAAATTGGAGTTGGCCGAGGTATTGAAGTACCAGATTCCTATTCGAAACCGCCTCACAGTTGGGCTCGACGACAAAAAGAGAAGCGTGCGTAAGAAGACCAGCGATGTACGCCAAATGCTCTACGAGTTGGATAGATAAGGACATCCTAATTTATATTAATAGACTACTATACATCTTAATGCTGTAATGTTACTCATCGTCAGACTCGTCGAATCCAACAGGAGCCAAACCAGGCGTCAATCCTGGAGCATCCGTCTCCTTGTATTCTTTCTTGTGCAATCTGTGGTTGAAGGACTCCAATTTGGCATCGAGCTTTCTCTCCTTTGACTTTTTGTACTTTTCGTTGGACAATTCCAAGATTTCCTTTCGCAAGTCTTCGATTTCTTCCTGAACGAAAGGATCATCCACTCCGCCAGCTCTTTTAACGGCATTGGAATTCTTCTTTATTAGCTTCTTCAAGTATTTCTGTTCTTCAGGCGAGAGATTCTCGGTGGATTTGTGCGATTTGATGACCTGGTATTTGACAAGTTTCTGGAACTTTTTGTCAGATTCAAGCTTTTTGTTGATAACCTTGTTCTGCTTGACTTTTTCCGCCTTGTTTGCTTTTCTGATCTCTTCCTTGGATAGTCTTTTCTTTGAAATTTCTCTTGCAAATTTCTCTGTGGCGGAAGCACCTTGTTTTCCCAGACTTGTCAAGGCCGTTCCGGGAAGCATGCTTTCAAAGAGCTTGTTGACTGTGGCCTTGGCCTTAGCCTTGGACGTATTTGAAGAGAATGCCATTTCGGTGGAGAGGAGATGAGTTTAACGAGCAGTAGAAGACCATCGCATGTGTGTGGTGTACGGGTGCATTATTAATGGGTGCAAAATGGAGGGGAAGGAAGGACTGGTACAAGTTGGTACCGATGAGAAAACATTTTCAAAAGGGCCATCGGAAGAGCCAAGAGAGAACTATCATATAGCTGATTTTTATGAGCTGAAGTGTAGTTTGCTCAAATATGTCGAATATGAAGAGTGGGAGTGGCACATCAATCGTTACATTGAACGGTCAGGATGTGTACCACATTGGCAGGACGCCCTAATTCTTGATTCTTCAATGAACTAAGAATGATATTCGGAACTCGCAATGGTGGTTTGATGGAGAATACTTCCGACTGAAATCGAACTGAATCGTTGGACATACCAAACCGGGCCCTATAATATGGAGCAACTGTGAGATCCAACAAACACATTCGACAATTCAGTCTCATTTTATAGGAATGGAACTAAAATATGATCAAAAGAAATAGTCGGTGTAGGGTCCTATGTCAGATTACAACTTCCATACATCGAAGCCAACATCCAATCTCATTCGTACCACCTCATCGTTTCAGAGACGTTTCAATGTAAACTGTAGTTTTCCAATTCCATCCGACCCCGTCTAACCATTGCTCATCAACATATGCCTGAGCTTGATATGACTAGCACCTGCAGAAAATGTATCCACCAACAGACCTCGGACAAGAACGATAGATGATCCTGCAGAAGCCATTCAGAGGCTCTATCAGATGCTCATGTAGAAGCTCAACAAAAGTACCATTTAGAACTACAGAAGAAGTAGAAAGTAACGAAAAAAGAGTAGAGGATTTGAGAAGGGTCGAAGTACAGATTTTTTACGGTGAATGCACCTCTTGCACATCTTCTCTCTAAACAAAAAGGACTAAGATCTACACCCAGAGTCAAATCATGGAGACATAATACCTAAGTCCAGAGTTATGAGCCAAAATGCGGACTTCAACTCCACCGACTCCCTAAATTTCCGCTTCCATATGAAAGTCACTGTATGCACCGCCAGCAACCACTATCTGAGGCAAGACAAAACGGAACTGACTATAATTATCACAAGATGAGGGGTGACACCAGAGCAGGCGACCATGCAAATAGGAAAACTAGAGTATTGGAAGAATGTTATCAAATTGAAGATTCGGCAAATACCATTATTCCGGAAGTTATAATTAAAACCCAAAATTTCCACATTTCAGATGATTATGCCAATTCGCAAATGTCGTAGGCTCACATTGTAAGCATTAGTGGTCCTTGTGATAAATTCGTAACATATTTCCTATTCCGGTCCCCTCCTCCGCACTGGCATGATGAATGGCCAGTGACTTTGTATGTGGAGAAGCTGAAAGTGCACATAGCAACCGAGGTTCTTTCTTCCATGTGAATAGGACCCTACCTCTATATAAATTTCGCCAATGACCCGTTATATTTCTAGTCACCATTAAATTTTATTATCACTATGTCTGTATCTGCTGACGGTTTCAACGCTTCCGAACTTTTCGAGCAATTGCAACAGGGTTTGAAGGATGAGGATGTCAAGAAAAAGGCCATCTCCGGTGTCAAGGCCGTCATTGTCATTACTTTGAAGAACAAGGAGGGTAAGGACCAGTCGTGGGTGTTGGATTTGAAGAACGAGGGTACTATCACCAAGGCCGACAAGCCACCAAAGAATGATGTGCAGTTGAGCTTGAAGGATGCTGACTTTGTCAAGTTGGCCAACGGTAAGGCCAACGGCCAGAAGTTGTTCATGGGTGGTAAGTTGAAGGTCAAGGGTAACATGATGAAGGCCACTGCCATTGAGTCTGTTTTCAAGCAGCTCGAGGGCCACAGAGCCAAGTTGTAAGGTGTGCGGTTTGACACTGCTACTATGAATACATATCGTGAAGAGAAAAAGTGTAGATCAGTAATTATTATATTTATTTCTGACTTTTGTTATTGACTAGTTCGATTCAGAAATATTTGGAATCTTTCGTTTCATTTCATTATCAATTCAAATGAATTATTTTCATCCTCCACATTTCCTCATCTCATCTCACTTGTACCCCACTATCTCGTCGTGCGTGGCCACTACAACACCTTTCCCTCCAGTTATCAGCGATACACGAAACAGCTCGCCAAGTCCCACCATAAACTTATAACGAAACGTCCCATCGGAGCTATCAAAGGTTATGCGCAAGAGTAAATCTGGTCCGTTGCTCACCACCATGGATGCCCGCACTCCATCCCATTTTTCTACCTGAATGTTTCGCACACTGTAGTGTTCATTCAATTCCAACAAGTAGCTGCCCATTTCTCTCCACACAACCACCCGGCCATTATCGTAGCCTGCAACAACATGGTCCCCAAACGTGGCCAAACACGAAACACCGGCGTCATAGTGATATTTCACTGGTGTCTGGTAATGGCCACCTACACTGTATTGCTGAATAGTGCCCGATGCGTACCCCACATAAACCACTTTGTCTTCGCTTTCGAAGATCATGTCTCCACCTACAAGATCCGAAAGAGCCACTTTCTCGCTGGAAGTAGAAATTGTCAAACTTGTACATGGATCGGCCATATTGTCAATTCGTTGGAATTTGGAAACGACGCTTCCCGTGCTACATTCCCAGAGATTGACCGATCCATCTCGCGAAGCGGTCATGAAGTTGCGACCATTTCCAATGAGTGCAGCATCTGTGATTTCCTTCTTTTGATCCACAAACGTGCGTGTAGCTGCCGTGGTGGTGGTGTCAAGTGACCAAAGCTTGGTTTGGAAATCCATTCCTACGCTTAGTAGAACTCTGTCCGAGGGAAATACTACAAGCTTCAGAATGCCTCCAAAATGTGCTTGGTTGACTTCCCATATTTTGTCCTTGGTCTCGGTATCGTAGTGGACAATGTCGCCTTTCTCATTTCCCACAATTAAAGATTGTCCATTTTTAGTCATGGCGACTGCGCTCACGCCCTCTTTCGCTGTATCAATCTTGAACGCTGGTGCCACCAACTCGTAAGTATCACCCTTGATACTTACAGTGTACTTATGAGATTCCAGCCGAGAAAACGTAACATCTGGCGAATCAAACTTAATTTTTCCTTTAGAATCGAGTGATACATTTACCAGGAAAAACTCCTGGTGGTCCTCGTCACTGGAAAACCGTCTAGCTATCCAAATGGACTCAGACTGGATGGTCTTGGACTCCACATCGGAAATCACATCTTCGAAAGAGTCCTGGATATTTACAATAGCCATATCGGCGGTTGGAACGATTATCATGACTGAATAACTCGAAGAATAAGAATTGAGGGTAAGCTCTGTGGTTTGAAGTTCAAGTTTAAGTGACTTAATAGAATATCCTAATGGCCCATAGTTAACAGAGTAGTCACGTGCAAACTTCAAGAACAATTTGATGTTTTTTGTTTTACGAATGGAGCATACTTCCGGAATAAAAAAAGGAAGAGTAATTTGCCCTCTATTGAACCTGATTAAATGGTAATACTACTTATTTACTTGGTCAACTTCCCACCTTGATTAACATTCACTATAATTCCGACTGCAGACAACACATAACTACTCAGACCCAAACGAGTATATAATACCAACTCTCCAAAGTACAACATGAGTTCCGTGCTCGAAAATGAGTCTCTCGCCATGTTCTTTGACGAGGACTTCAGCGCGGTGACTTATGTCGATGCACTTTTCCAGTCCATTACTGGCTCGTCCGATAAGTACACCAGAGCCAATCTAGCCAAGTTGTCCACAAGACTGCTGGATCTCATGGCACATTTAGACTACCACACGGGTGAAATGTCCAAGGAAATTGCAGACAAGATCTTGAGCTTGAAAAAACTGTCGGTGTCGGTGATTTCAGGCGCCGGAATCGATGCAGATTCCACTGTGGATGAAACCACAAGACTCAAATACTATGTTGACAGTTTGAAGAATTCGGTCGAAGCGTTACAAGGTGATCTTGAACAGGCGAGAAAGCAGCTTGATCCACAAGAAATCCTGCCCGATACTGATCCAGTGGAAGTGTTGATCCAACTCAAAAAGGTCAGGATTAATATTGGAAAAGTGTTGCAAGTGCTTCAGAACGCCAGAAAGATGGTAGGCGGGTCCGAGAACCAATCAACGGGTGTAGATGATTTCCAGGAGGCTTTGAATATTTTGCATGATACCATAAGGACTCAGGCCAAGGAGGGAACAGACTCTGATAGAAAAGAATTGATCCAGACACTCGAAGAAATGAAGTCATGGAGCCCCATGTTTCAGCAGTTCACCCAGTTTGGACCAGTTTACTTCAAATTCATCATGAAACTTGAGGCAGAACTTAAGAATTGAAGCTTGTTTCTTACAGGTTGAGTACCTCGCATTTTAATCGTCATCAATAAATATTATACATATCGTTTAAAAGTGTCATTACTTGGTTTCACTGACCTCCGTAGACTCTGGCGAGTCTGAGCCCTGGTTCTCATTCTTTTCCAAATCCTTGCCAGCACGCTTGGCCCTACTCTTCTTGCTTAAGAAGCTGAAGCCAGCGTAGTAGAGGAAAGTGTTGAAAGCCTTTGTTGGGAAAATTGCAACAATCCACCAGTTAGGAATGATTCTGATTATGGCTCCCACTGGAAGCGAGACCAAACCACAAATGATGGCAGTAGCCCACATGGCCGGAGTTTGTCTTGCAACAGTGAATGCTGCACCACCGACAAACATAATCAACACTTGCATAGCACCAATGAGAACAGCGATGAAGATAAAATACCAGTTTCTGAACAAATGAGCAAAGAAGTTCAAATTCTCCCACGAAATACGCTCTCTAACGGTTCTAACGTCAGCACATTCATCTAACTTTCTGGTAACAAACAACTTCCAGAACTGCAACCACACGAATGTGTTGAAAGTCATGGCATCCAACTGCTTGTTCTCGTGGTTAGAGATATCACCTCCACCAAAGAATATCTGACGGCCAGCGAAGTGCAAAACAAACGTAATGATCAACTGGTTAATCGACTGACCAATGATCATCTTCCACATGGAAACACTGATTAAAGGAGCAGTTCTACCAGCAGGCTTTCTGTTCAACAATGCGTCATCTGGCTTATCGGTGGCCAATGCCAAAGCTGCCAAAGTGTCCATAATCAAGTTGACCCACAACAATTGGACAGCGGTCAAGACAGATTGACCGTGAGACGAAGCAACAGCAGATACAAATGTCAACACACAAGCAGTGATATTGACGGTCAACTGGAACTGGATGAACTTTTTGATGGATTCCGCAACGGTTCTACCCCACTTGATCGCTTGCACAATGTCAGTGAAATCGTCAGTCATCAAGATAATGTCAGAAGCTTCTCTAGCGACTTCAGTACCACTGATACCCATAGAAAATCCGACATCAGCCAACTTCAAAGCTGGAGCATCATTAGTACCGTCACCAGTCACAGCGACAACTTCGCCAGCCCTTCTCAAAGTATCGACCAAAATTCTCTTGTCCTCTGGAGAGGATCTTGCCAAAACCTTCAACTGAGGAACAATACGTGTACGATCCTCATCACTCAAGTCTCTAAAGGTTGGTCCTTCCATGTACGCATATTCATTCGACGAATCATCAGGAGTCAAGATGTTACAGCCTCTAGAAATAGCCTTAGCCGTGACCAAGTTGTCACCAGTAACCATTCTAACAGTGACGCCAGCCATTTTGCATTGCATGACGGCTTCTGGAACACCCTCCTTCAAGGGATCCTGGAGTCCAACAAGGAAGTCCATAGTAAGGTTGGTGTCGATCTCGTGGGTAGAGTTCTTAACGTTCACCAACAAGTCTGGATCAGCCTGGCCAGGTCTGTGTGGGTCTTCGAGGTTAGCAGGTGGCCACAGCTCGATTCCAACAAAATCTTTGTGACCCAACATAATGGCACGTAAAGCGTCATTGGCATATTCGTCGATCTTAGTTAAAACATCATCTCTCTGGGTTCTGTCCAAGGAAACCAATTTGTTGGAATCGTCATATCCAAAAGAACAATTCTTGAAAATAATCTCAGCAGCTCCTTTCACATAGAAACGATAGCCATTGTCGATTTTCATGACAATACCAGCCCATTTTCTTGAACTCTCGAATGGAATGACTTGGACAATCTCCTTCTTTCCTGTTTGACGTTGTTTTTCCAAAGACTCGGACGAGAATTGGTTGAAACGGCCCTTAGCAAAGATCAACAATGCAGACTCAGTTTTGTTACCCAAGTAAGGTTCAGAAACAACATTGAACTCCTGAATTTCCTTTTGGCGGTCTCCCTGGTTACTGTGAAACAAGTGGTAAAAGAAGGATCTCTTCTGAGGCTTCTGTCTGGCCCTCACAGCTTTTTCTTCATCGTAGTCAGGGTTCTCGAAAGCGGTAGAGTTAAGAGTGATGTTGGACGAGATGAAGACCAAGTTGTCATGAGGAATAGAGTCCACGATATCCACGGACTTCGGTGCATCATTGATATTGCCGGAATTTACCGAATCATCGAAGTGCAACTTTTCGTTGACGTAACCACGGACAATTCTCATTCTGTTCTCAGTAAGGGTACCTGTCTTGTCAGAGCAGATTGCAGTTGCTCCACCCATGGTTTCACAAGAGCGCAAAACACGGACCAAGTTACCATTCTGGGCCATTCTAGTGGTTGCGAATGCTAAAGCCAAAGTGACAGCCAAAGGCAAACCTTCAGGAACGGCCACCACCACAATGGTCACAGCCACAATCAAGATATCCACAAATTTCTTACCCTTTTCAGCAGGCTTGTGGTCGTAGTAGTTTCCACCGGGGGTAACATTAATGCAGAAACGTATAAGCAAAACGACAAACAAAACAAGAGCAGCCAAAAAACCATACTTAGAGATACCTTCAGCCAAGTTATCCAAACGAGCTTGCAAAGGAGTAACCTCATTCTCGTGACTCAAAGAGAGCATAGTTCTACCGTGGATGGAGTTGACACCAACTGCAGTAACAAGAGCCGTTCCAACACCAGATAACACTTTGGCACCCGAGATGAGAAATGGGTCCTTAAACTTGATAGATGTTGAGCCCAAATCCTCCTTTTTATCGAGGTTCTCTTCGTAGAAAGCCATGGCAAGGTCCGCAGGCTTCTTCTTAATAGTATTGGACTCACCGGTGAGCGCAGACTCATCACATTCTACCTCACCCGAGATTAACACCGAGTCAGCAGGCACCACGTCTCCAGTTTCCAAACAGACGATATCACCGACAAGCAAATCGTAGATGGAAATCATTGATTTTTCGCCGCCACGGATCACCACAATTTCACGGTCCTCCTTTTTGGCGTTTAACTTGGCGAACTGTCTCTCTTTCTGATAGTCATTGGCAGCACCCACCACCACGACAATGATCACGGCAGTAATGATGGCCACACCTTCTACCCAGTCAACCTTGGGCATGGGCTTATTTTCGTCGTCATACTGGGTACCCTGGCCAAATGTCTCGTAGAGACCCAAAGCCAACGAGATGGCAGCAGCAACTGTCAAAAGAATCAAAACCTTGTCTTTCATGGCATCGAGACAGAGGCGGAAAAAGGACTTGGCCACCTTCATCGGGAGCACATTGCGGCCAAACGCATGAATACGCTCGTCATGAGAAGGCTCATTCAAACCGTGGTTGACCTCCAGTTGTAACTGATGGGCAAGACCATCAAGACCACCAAGTTCATGGAGAGCAGCCAACGATTTTGGGTCGTGAAGCTTGGTAAGCAGTTCTGGAGCGATAGAGAATGCCGATGGCTTAAGTGGAGAGTCCAGAGCCACCGACACGTCGTCTCTGGTAACAGGCAAGCTCATAGCAATTGAGATTGGTAATGCTTGACAATGAAATCAGATAACTTAAACTGCGCAGCGTGCAGAAGCAAATGCGAATATGACGAGAAGATAATCGAGGAAAAAATCCAAAATATAAAAGATTAGGTCAAAAGGATGAATGATATATGCAACCAAATCCCGAATGGCACAGCAAGGTATTTGATAATGAGCTAGTGCGCTTGGTTTCGATAATGGGTTTGCACTGATGGCCAATTGCACAGCCTCGATTTTCGCAGCCGTTCATATAGAGGATATTGCTGAATCAGATTACTTCCGCCTTAACCCACTATTCCGCACGAGGCTGAGTTAATATAGGGATATTGGGGTGTGTGTTGACATCATTGGTTACGGTCACAGTTAATTAGAGTGCAATAATTTGGGTTGTATCAAAAATGTGTTGACCTGCCAAGAGCTGGCATGGTCAATTAATTGAGAGGGTGGTAGTGAGGTCAGAGATTTGGGGGCGCAGGGCTTACCTCCAGTTGCGAGAAAGTTGCGACCACTAGTTTAATCCGGTAAAATTGATTGCTGGCGCAGTGGGGAGCCCTCATGGATTGATGCTTGGCTTTTCGGGGAGCTTTGAGTATCCTAAATGGGGCCGGAGATTGACGAGATTAGGGAATTTGGCGATAGTGGATTTACTGTGGGTGTGCCGCAGACAGTGAGAGGCCGCAGGTGACAAGCGCCGAGTTTGGGGGAAGAGATGCGAAACTTCATTAGTGCGAAAGCTTTAGTGGGTGCGAACATTAGAGTGAATGATCAGAGGCAGGGTAGTTTTGGGGGAGGGGGTGACGCTGTGGCTTGTGAATCGTGACCCTGTATCGGGATGTGCCTTCAATTCCACATGGTGACTGGAGGTGCTTACTTTGAGTTTTCCTCACCTAGCTGGATACTCTTCTGTTCATCATTTCACATCCTTCAATTAATTGGCAGGATTCGGAATGTTGTCTATCTGCATGGAAATATGCCAAGACTGCTGCGCCTCTTGCTCCAGTTAGTTAAGCGGCTTTGAAGGAAAGGAAAGGGTGCCGTGCTATGTGCAGCTATTAATCACGTGCGTGATTATCACGCGGAGGATACAACGTGATCAATTTCACGTGTAACAATGCACATGATTATTAAACTTGAGAGAAAAAAAAGAAAGGCAGAAAAAAAAACTGTGGCGTGGCGTGACGCGCAACTATACATGCGCCAATAGTTCAAAAATTGCTTTTTTCCCACCTCAATTTATAATCCTTCTATAGTCACATGATAATAACCACGTGATCGCATCACAAGGTTATTTCTTTGTACCGTTTCTTATTTCCCCAATTGGGTACGGGTTTATTCCATCACACCACCCAATCTCAACATACATTCACCCCATTTCTCTTCCTACTCATTCCTCATGTCCCGTGCTCTCATCTCATTCTTATCCCAATCCGTCCAAGATTCACTAACCGCCCAAGACATTCCTGAACGGCACCCAAGTGTGGCGTTTTCTCTCTGCCACTGTACAGGAATGGCATCCCAACCGTTAGTAAGCCCATCACAGTGTTTAAAACTAGACAGCATGTAGTATTTTTAAAAACGTAGAAAAAAAACCAACATTTTTCTTTATGACTATTGATAACTCTAAGAACTACGGATTCGGCACTCACGCCATCCATGCTGGTGCCTCCACCGACCCTCACACCGGTGCTGTCATCGAGCCCATCTCTCTTTCCACCACTTTCGCTCAGTCTGAACCTTCCAAGCCAATTGGAATCTACGAGTACTCGAGAAGTGCCAACCCAAACAGAGACAACTTCGAACTTGCTGTGGCCACTTTGGAGAAGGCAAGATATGCCATTGCCTTGGGCTCTGGTTCTGCTACCACCGCCTTGATCGTTCAATCTTTGCCTATTGGATCCCACATTGTCAGTGGTGGTGATGTCTACGGAGGTACTCACCGTTACTTCACCAAAGTGGGTGTCACTCACGGTGTGGAGACCACTTTTGTCGGCGACTTGGCTCGTGACTTGCAGTCTGCCTTGCGTCCAGAGACCAAATTGGTTTGGTTGGAGACTCCGCTGAACCCTACCTTGTCTGTCACTGACATTTCTGCTGTGGCTGCCATTATCAAGGAGCACAACGCCCAGACCGGCAACAACGTCATCTTGGCTGTTGACAATACCTTCTTGTCGCCATACATTTCCAACCCATTGGTCCACGGCGCTGATGTGGTTGTTCACTCTATCACCAAGTACATCAACGGTCACTCAGATGTTGTTGGCGGTGTTTTGGCCACCAACTCCGATAAGTTGCACGAGCAATTCCGTTTCTTGCAGAACGCCATTGGTTCTGTTCCTTCGCCATTCGACTCGTGGTTGGCTCACAGAGGTTTGAAGACCTTGCACTTGAGAGTGCGCCAGGCTGCCTACTCTGCCCAGAAGATCGCCGAATACTTGGCTCAGCATGAGAAGGTTGTCAAGGTGAACTACCCTGGTCTCAAGACCCACGCCAACCACGGTGTTGTGTTGAAGCAGCACAGAGACGGCTTGGGAGGAGGAATGATCTCTTTCCGTATCAAGGGCGGTGCCCACGGAGCTTCTGTATTCACATCTTCTACTCAATTGTTCACATTGGCTGAGTCCTTGGGAGGCATTGAGTCTTTGATTGAGGTTCCTGCCATCATGACCCACGGAGGTATTCCAAAGGCAGAGAGAGAAGCCAATGGTGTTTACGACGATTTGGTCAGAGTCTCCGTTGGTATTGAGGAGACTGACGATTTGTTGGCTGACATTGAGCAGGCTTTGGCCAAGGTCTAGAGGATATAGAAATTTAATATGGACGGAGAAAATGTAGTATTCTAATTGTTAGGGATCAAAGTTCATGAGAAGTTTGTGATAGTGGAGATTTTGTTCACTGAAGTCTGAAAACGATAAAGTAGAACTTAAAAGAGGAAAAAAAAAGTAGTTGAGTGGTTATTTGTAGGTTCCATTCCTGGAGAGGAAATGGTGTCAAGATTTTGCGAAGATCAGATCGGTATGGAGCCAAAATCATGTATGCAATGATAAGATTTGATGAAGTGAACATAAGGAGATCCAAACAATGCTGACATAGATTACATGATGGTGCCTCTGTAATCACCTGGACCTCTTATGAATAAGAGTGCATTGATTTCGAGCACAGTTTGCAACTGACAAAACCATATGCTTTGTCTCATATTGATTCAACATTGTGATAATGGATGTTGCTCCTTCTGAAATAATGGGATTGTTTTATGTTTCCCATATTTTGATATTCTAACTCTTTCTGTTGATCAGTATTTGCTTAGCATTGCTTCAATAGTTCCAGATTGTTACCTCGGTAAGCAGGGTAATTCGGGACCTTTTCGTTAGTTTGAGCCTTCACATTTGCTGAGGACCGCCTAGGTAGCCTTTCCTGAAGAAGCTATGTCAATTAGTTAGCGACTCATTCTCTTTATTCAAACGAATAACTTCTTATTCTTTCTTGAACTTTACTAATTCGCCAGACTCCACGAATCAACAATTAGGCTCTTCGAGCCCAGATTCTCTGGATTTTACCAACATCACAAGTTAAGAATCATCAACTCTGCACGAGAGTTGTTGGCGTGCTCGTTTTTGAGCTGGAAGATTAGGTTCATGACATATAGTTGGTCAAAGATCCAATCTATAGCCCTAAAATTGTTGAATAAAGAAAAAGTTACCTTTGAAATTAGCTCAGAAGGCTACCTCTGTTCTGTAAACCAGAGGTGGACCAATAAACACATATTCCCAATTCAGTCTGTACAGTTTGATTGATTGGAATTGGAAAAATGCTCTTATACGGCTTTCAAATTTCAAACCAGAATGAATGGATTGTGGTAGTATTGCAAATGGTTCTATTGCTTATTGAGTACAATTGGTATCTTAATAGAGATTATTTCTCTAATCCGGTACTTTACTATGGCTACTGGGGAACTCCAGTACTTCTCTCTTTGGTATGGTGGTACGCTTTGCTTCTCCTCAAACCAGCTAGGTACTAAGTGTCAGATTTGTCGTTATTTAGATTGAATCTTCGGTCTTACAGAATATTATCTATAGACAGTAGCTTTTGTTGTGCCCTATTTGCAGATCACTTCTCTGACTGACTCAAAGCACTCTCGCAGTCATTACATTATGCACAACACAAGGTTAAATATACAGAGTTAATTACAGCAACAAATGGCACACTGACCCAGAGTTGAATAGTGCAGAAAAAGCAAAAACACGAAAAAGGCCAAAAATAATCACAAATCTTCTTATATACCCCATCAAATATTCCCCGGTTTTCTATAAGCCAAACCGTCCTCCAAATTTGCCCATCCATTTCTACCACTCACAGCCGTCCGATCTCCCTGTAAGCTTTTTCGCACAATCGACCCATACGCCAGACCCCAATACCAATTTACTCCACACAAACCCCCATTGAAATCACAGAGAACACCCTAAAAAGAACCACAAAATAACATTTATCGAACCACACTTAACTATCATTACCTTAATTGCAATTTAAACCACAAATTTGAACTTCTACCCCAATTTCCCCATACCTTTCCAATCTGCAACTTCACCATCCAACGCATTCATGCACTCCCTTATTTGTACACCCGTACCTCCTAAATACACTAACTTTCTTAGGTCGTCCGCGACCCAATCCCTCAGCCAATCGCACCCTTCCTTTTCTCAATTAACTCTCACTGAAAAAACATCCTACATTGTCTGCGCTTCTTCCCAGCGATCCTTTACTCCATCTTCGCTTTCCGGATTCACATGTTTAAATCTGCATCCAAGTTGGCGTCGCCATTGACCAACAAATTCGTCACTGCTACGGTTGCTGCCGCTGGCTTGTCCGCCTCGTATGTGTTGTACCAGGACTCGGTAACCGCCAGCGCCATGACCGCTGCCGAACACGGCTTGCATGCTCCAGCATTTGGCTGGTCCCACAACGGTATGTTCTCGACGTTCGACCACGCTTCCATTAGAAGAGGTTTCCAGGTGTACAGAGAGGTTTGTGCTGCATGCCACTCTTTAGACAGAATTGCTTGGAGAAACTTGGTGGCTGTCTCTCACACTTCCAGTGAGGCTAAGGCTATGGCTGAGGAGTGCGAGTACGATGATGAGCCTGATGATGAGGGTAACCCAAGAAAGAGACCAGGTAAGTTGGCTGACTACATTCCAGGTCCTTACCCTAACGAGCAGGCTGCCAGAGCCGGTAACCAGGGTGCTTTGCCTCCTGACTTGTCTTTGATTGTCAAGGCTAGACACGGTGGTTGTGACTACATCTTCTCGCTTTTGACTGGTTACCCAGACGATCCTCCAGCAGGTGTTGTGTTGCCTCCTGGCTCCAACTACAACCCATACTTCCCTGGTGGATCCATTGCCATGGGTAGAGTTTTGTTCGATGATTTGGTTGAGTATGAAGATGGTACTCCTGCCACTACCTCTCAGATGGCCAAGGATGTTACCACTTTCTTGAACTGGACCTCTGAGCCTGAGCATGACGACAGAAAGAGATGGGGTTTGAAGGCTCTTATTGTGGTCTCTTCCTTGTACTTGTTGTCTGTGTGGGTCAAGAAGTTCAAGTGGCAACCAATCAAGAACAGAAAGATCACTTACAACCCACCAAAAAAGCACTAGTCGGCCGCGTACCAGCTACGAGGCACCAACTGTAAAAAGTAGACATAGTGAGGCATTGAATCCATAACAATATAATAACAGTTAGACCATGTAGAGTGCTCGAGAAAGTGGGATGATTATGTCATAGAGTTCTGCCAGTTCAATTGATCCTAAAATTGATTGGATGTACATTTGTGAGTCTAGATCTCCCTGTTCAAGTCATGTTTATGTATTCCTGTAATGTTGCTCATGTATTCCTGTAATGCCTTTCAATTGAGCACAAATGCTTGTTCTCAGGATTTATTCATTGCTGGCAAATCTACTAGTGTTCTCATCCATCTAATTGTTACCACTATCGACCATTGTACATTTCGAGCAATAAGTCCCATCCCTTGATTATTACTAGTGTTTGTACCTAATCTTTTCTTCCATTGAGGTATTTAATCAAGCATCCCTTCTGTTCATCTTGCGTACTTTCCTGTCCATATTGACCATCTAGAGAGTTCCACGCATTTTCTGTATCGAATCTACAATCCACAATTTCCTATTCCATGAAATAACACTTACCTAAACTTGAAAACCTTCTCTCGAAATTCATACTTCTCGATTCCCAAATGAAAATTTGAATCTCCCCAACAGAAGATTTACATTGACGCAAAGTTCGAAAATAAAAAAATCTCCGGGTTAATCCGCCTCAACTATTATTTAGGATGAATCAATACTAATGAAGGTCGCGTCCTGCAGTCAGCTCGCAACATTTTCGCCGAATTTCCAACTCTTTTCCTTTCCTGTCAATGTATAGGCCTCTTATTGGCCGGGATCGATGCAACATCCGCCGAAATTCGCGCACTATGTGCAGGCAAAACAATCTCTAGCCTTGCTTCTATGGCCCCACTTGGCATTTTTTTCCCCCCCTCTCTGGTATAAAGTTCAACACATTCCCGGAATATTTCCCCACCACAACTTTTTCTTGACAGATTCGTCAACTCTCATTGCATTCACACATTAATTTTCGCTCTACTTCCCGAGCATCTCATCCATCACTTCTATTCGATTTTATCTGACATCACTCAAACTAGCGAACATGTCAACGAGTATTCGCCGTTCACCATCAGGCTCATCCGAAAGCTCCAGCGACGACTTGCTCGCCAACAACAAAAACAGCACAGCCACTCATCAAATAACAGAGGATGGCGTTGATTCTAGCAGCACGCTCGCCAAAGACCATAAAGGGAAAGAAACACACCCCACATTTCTCGTCATGATGCTCACCCTAGCATCTTCGATTTCGGGATTCATGTTCGGTTACGATACCGGCTACATTTCTGCTGCGTTGGTGATGGTCGGCACCGACTTGTCCAACAAAATCTTGACCTCGGGCGAGAAGGAATTGATTACTTCGGCCACATCGCTTGGTGCCCTTTTGGGTGCTGTTCTTGGTGGTGTGTTGGCCAACTTGTGTGGAAGAAAGCGTGTTCTTATGGGCCTGAACGTTGTGTTCGTTGTGGGCACCATCATCCAGCTTGTCGCCAAAACCGTGTGGACTATGATCGCCGGAAGATTTGTCCTTGGTTGGGGTGTGGGAGCTGCATCACTTATTGCTCCGCTCATGTTGAGTGAGTTGGCTCCTTCAAAGTATAGAGGCCGTCTTATTGTCACGAATTGCATGTTCATCACAGGTGGTCAGTTGGTGGCCTACTTCATCAACTGGGGCTTGACTAACATGGCCCATGGCTGGAGAGTCTCTGTTGGATTGTGCATGGTTCCTGCCGTCATCCAGCTGATCATTTTCGTTTTCTTGCCTGACACTCCAAGATACTACGTCATCAAAGGTAACTACGAGAGAGCTAAGGAAGTTTTCTTGAAGACAAACCGGGACTGCACTGATCAGTATGCCGATGTAGTTATCAAGGACATGGTTGCATCAAACTCCACCGTTCCTGGCTCTCCACTCACCCAAATTTGGAACTCCATTAAGCTTATCCACAGAAACCCTGCCAATTTAAGAGCTTTGATCTTGGCTTGTGGTTTGCAAGGTATCCAACAGTTCACCGGTTTCAACTCGTTAATGTACTTTTCTGCCACCATTTTCGAAACCATTGGCTTCCACAATGCCACTGCTGTTTCTATCATTGTTGCTGCCACCAACTTCGTTTTCACAGGTGTTGCTCTTTGCATTATCGACAAAGTTGGACGTCGTCGTATTTTATTGTGGGCCATTCCAGGTATGTGCATCTCTTTGATTGTGTGTGCTATTGCATTCCACTACTTGGGCGTAAAATTCGGCTCCAGCTCTGAAGTGGTTATTCAAAAGACCGGAATTTCCGGTTGGGGTATTGTCATCATCATTGGAATGGTGATGTTCGTTGCAACTTACGCCATTGGTATTGGTAACAGTGCATGGACTGGTGTCGAGTTGTTCTCTGATGTTAATGTTAGATCTGTGGGTGGTATGTACGCGGCAGCAACCAACTGGAGTGGTTCTTTGGTCATTTCATCGACATTCTTGACTATGTTGGAGAAAATCACTCCACCAGGCACCTTTGCATTCTTTGCAGCCCTTTGCTTTATTTCGTTTTTGTTTGTTTACTTCTTGCTTCCAGAAGTTTCAGGCTTGGAGTTGGAGGAGACCTCCAATTTATTGGAAGACGGCTTCAATGTGAAGGCTGCATCTGAGTTGTCGAGAGAGAGAAGAAAGATCTCTAAGTATCTCAACAACGATAACGAAAACGTTTAGAAATACCTTTAATAAAATATTCATGACTTGACCTAGCTAAAGATGCCTATATCAGAGTGTACGAATAATTCGTATTCTATGTTCCACTCTTTCATTTAATCATCGCTATTGAATATTAATTCTAAATCCTTGAAATAATATTCATTTCATGCATCTCTTGAGGTTCACTTCTTCAGCAAGTGTAGGGTCTACATATCCGTCAATATATTGCAATGTTTCCGGAAGTAAAAGCAGCCCTCTCTTGACAGGACCCTCAAATTGGCCGCTGAAAAGTCGAGCACTGGCCAATTTCTGTGGGAGAACATATTGCGTACCAGAATCAAAGTTCAATATTTCCAAGTCTATCACACTATTGGGTAACTTCGCCTGAAAAGACAATGTCACTTTCTCGGCACCAAACGGGATTTCTAGAGCGTCGAACACCTTCTTGTTATTCGTGATAATTGAGAGCATCATTACTGTCTTGGGAATGGTGATTGCGCCCTCGAAGTTTATCAATGTCATACACTTGAGATTTGGGAGATTCCAATCAAACTCACTTGAATTGCCGAAAATCAATTCTAACTTTTGAAGCGACAGAGGGAGATTAAGATCGGAATATTTGTAATCAGATTTGTAGGGAAACTGCAACTCAAGAATCTCCAAAGCTGGAGGAAAGGTTAAAGTCTTGGGGTCGTCAGTGCAATAGAGAGTCAATTGCTTTAAAGTGTTGTGAAGAACTGCTTGGGGCCAATCTTTTATTGGGAGGTCCCCTAAAATTAATGTTTCAAGTGTATCAGGAAAAGTTGTCTTTGACAAATGTTTCATATAGTTTGGATTTTGGCTCGAATAGCCAGAGTTGTCAAGTAGTTTCAATGAGCCAAGGTCAACATTCTCGAAAGTCGGAATACTGTTATGATCAACTCGTAATTCCTGAAGCAGCAGAGGAAAGCTGACACCTTCAAGGGTCGTTAATTCACAATACAGAACATTTAGGAATTGAAGGTCTTTCGGAAATAGCACGTTGGCCAATGATGTTATTGGATTATTAGTCAAGCTCAACTTTTTCAATGTGGATGGTAACAGAAACGCGGGTGTTTCTATATCCCTAATACCACAATTTGAAAGTTCTAGCTCCTCAAGTAAAGTTGGAAGCTGCCACTCGTCAACTGATATATTTGCACCTTTCAATTTTAGCCTTTTTAGGCCCTGTGGAAACTCGATGATTCCCTCGTTGTCCCACCCACGACATTCAAACTCCTCGAGTCCAGAAGGGAGTTTGAGGCTGGCCGTACTATTTTGCCAATCTATTTTCAAAGTTTTCAATGATGCTGGCCATCCCATAAGAACGGAATTGATTGGGCTCGAGAATGTGAGACTCAACTTATGAACGTTTGACGGAAGATTTGCTACCCTCATTTGTTCTGCATTTTTCAAATCTAACTCCACAAAATTCGCCACTGGAAATTGGGCCGCATATTCCATAAACTTCCTACCGGTTCCTAAGTACTTGACTTTTGCAATCGTGGAAATAAATGTAGGGTTCGCTTTGGAGAACGAAAGAAATTCATTATAATAAGGTTCGTCATCGGCAATAGTCAAACTTTGAACACTCGCAGATATGTTTCCATCTGCTAGTATATAAAGCTCTTCAATTGAAATACAGTAGTCTTCACAGGAGTAATAAAACGGGCCGAAGGAGTGATACAGTCCATAATGGATTTTCTTATACAACCTGGTCGCGATTAAAAATTTGAGGTGGTCGTTAGGTGAATTATCATAAATGTTCTTTAAGATGGGCAATTGAATATACTGGAGAATATTTTCCACGATCTCTGGGGGTACACCTTTCATGATGGTTTGAAGTAGTTGACGTGGGGAATTTGTGGAGAGATACATGTGCAGGGCATTGGTTGGGGGAAGAAGAAAAGAGTTGGATGTTGTCAGATAATTGTTCTTAGATAGATAGAGATGTAATTAAGATTAAGAAAGGCGACATTTCGGAATTGTAGGGGAAATGAAACTAATATTTGGCCATGGTTTTGGATGTTTTGGAGCAGTCAATTAAGGTAGTCTATTGGAATAGGATGAATAATCGACAATCTATGATGATTATAAAACAGGTCTTTGCCTGTTTTTTTGGAATACAAAGGTTGATGTATTGGAGGTGGTTGTGAAAGTTATGGCTTAATTTGCAGTGGTCTCTTTGTCGATACTGGCTGCTTGCTGAAAAATAATTCCTTGAGGAAATATTGGGTGCAAACTTTCAGCAAGTCTCAACTACTAGAGCTTTAGGATTCCAATCCCGAAAATAAAAAGTTGTACTAGCACTTCATACTTCTCGAATGCTGAGGTGAGAAAGTATACATGCTCTAGTGACTCAAGGAATAATTTACTAACAACTATAGATGACCAGAATGATGCCAGCGGTATGAATTCAAATATTATTGAAAACCTATAAACTTTCTTAAAGCTTCAATTAACTAAGACAATCAATCTCGGTTGTTTCTGAAATAATAGTATGCCTTCTCTAGCCCATTTGATCCACATATTACATCAACTTATATACCCTTCCCAACCCATAAAAAAATAAAGCACAAAAGTCTAAAGTAAATGCAAAAGAAAAAGAAGTGATGAAACTAAGTTAATCCAAATTATTTCATATCTCCATATCTAACTTTTATACTCATCACCACCATTCACCATTGCCATACAATCTTCCTGTGTATACACTCATCTAAAACCTACATCATTTCAGACCAATATTATCTACATGGTTTCTGAAACAAGTACTACGCATAGAAGGATGCTTCAGCCAATCAACCGGTTCGAGCTGATGGATAAAATCTCTCGTTATGAGGTCATCAAGAAGATCGGTCAGGGAACATTTGGTGTGGTGCAGAAAGCTAAAGACAAAAAGACTGGAAATCTTGTTGCCCTCAAGCAACTCATCAACCACTCGGCAAAGGAAGGATTTCCCATTACGGCACTTCGAGAAATCACAATCTTGAAGAAATTAAATCATAAAAATGTGTTGAAGATTACAGGAATGATATACCAGGATCCTCAAGTGACATCTAAGGAAGACGCCATTCGTCAACGTGGATGTTTCCATACTGTTTCTCCTTACATGAGTGTGGATTTGGTGGGGCTCTTAGAGAACCCCGCCACTCATATCGAGGTTCCTACTATAAAGTGCATCATGTTACAACTTCTTAGTGGAGTGGACTATATCCACCAACAACATTACTTGCATAGAGATATCAAGGCCGCCAACATTCTCCTTGATCCCAATGGCGTGCTCAAAATTGCTGATTTTGGATTAGCAAGAATCTACCACGGAAAAACTCCCTCCAGAGGAAACGGACCAGGTGGAGGTGAAAGAGCATATACTGCATTGGTCGTGACCAGATGGTATAGACCTCCGGAGTTGCTTCTTGGAGAGCGTAAATACACCACTGCGGTGGACATGTGGGGTGTTGGGTGTGTGTTTGCTGAATTATTCACCAAGAAGCCGATTTTGGTGGGACATTCGGACTCCAATCAGGCCCAGATCATTTTCGACCTTGTGGGACCTCCGTCTCGCGAGAACTGGCCCGAGGCTACGCTCTTACCGAACAAACTGGATTTGAACATTGGATTAACGTGTAAGAGGACGTTGGAGGCCAGGTTCAAGCCTATAATGGGAGAAAAGGGTGCTGATCTTCTTAGCAAGTTGCTCACGTTAGATCCGAAGAAAAGATTCAACGCACTTGATTCTTTGGAACATAGCTACTTTTCTAGCGAGCCCTTGCCATTGCAACCTCAACAGCTTCCAAAGTATGAAGAGAGTCACGAGATCGACAGGGAGCGCTTCAAGCGGATCAGAACTGGCAGTGCACCTCCAGATAATCCACCAAAGAGACCCAGAGTAGAATCTAACGACAGGTCCAAGAGGTCTGTTCTGAACATTCGAGGCGAGCGAAATGGAAGAGATGTTGGCTTACCCAACCGTCCCAACTACCTGTAAGTTCACTATTTAGACTACTTGGAGTAAGTGGTTGAAAACAATAGGGCTTCAGATCTGGAATCCACGTGCTATGCAAATAAGGTTTTGTGGTCATCTACTTGTGCATTATCCCCTTTAATTTATCCAGAGTTTTGAATCTACGGTGGAATTCTTCTGGCAGCTACTTCTTATGTCATTCCATGTTTCATCTGGAGAGATCATTTCTCAAACAGTTGATCTTTATAATCATTTGAAATGCATCTTCAACGTCTCTCCTCCCATTCTTGAATCACACTCCTAGTACTGTGTCTATTCTTCTTGGATTGCCAACCATCTTTCATCACGTTGCATGGTACCTATCCCCACGTCCGAAATGTGCGCGGCGATTTTATAGATAAAATCCGCGAGGTTGTGCGGCTCTAGTGACACCTGAATACAACCAGTCTGTGCCCTCGGAATTGACGTTCACTAGGGTGTTGAGCCCTCGGCTACGATCGGGCCGCCTTCGGATTACGTCTGCTTTATAATTCCGCTGATTCTCCTATTTCATGATTCCTCCTTCTTCACAATAACTTCATGGCGTCGCTCGATGATTACTTCTCAGTGCAGGTGTTTTTCATCGTGCTTAGAGAAACTTTGGAGCTGGCAATCATCATCTCTGTCCTACTAGCATTTGTCAACCAGAGCATTCTGAACAATGAACCATCTGGGCAGTACAAGAGCATTGACAACCAATCTGATGCTTCTCCAGTATCGAGTGGTGAAGAATCACAAGAGGACTTTCAGAAGTCCCAAATCCATATGTTGAAAGTGCATATTTGGGTAGGTGGACTCTGTGGATTTTTGGCGTGTTTGGTGGTTGGTGCTGTCATACTTACGGTGTTCTATGTGGTTGGAAGTGACTTGTGGGCCACCACTGAACACTACTGGGAAGGTTCTTTCTCAATTCTTGCCAGTATTATCATTTCTGTCATGGGAATCAAGATGCTTCGTGTGAATAGAATGCAACAGAAGTGGAAACATAAGCTTGGCTCAATTATCAAGGATTATAATTATTTAGACGTCGCCAATGACAAATCGACGTGGTCTGAAAAGAATGCCATGTTCATTCTTCCTTTCATCACCACCCTACGTGAGGGTTTGGAGGCCATTGTGTTTGTTGGCGGCATAGGGATCAACGAGAACACCTCGGTGGCTTCTATTGTCAATTCGGTGATATTGGCAGTGGCAATCGGGTCCATAATTGGTGTTGCCTTGTATAGGTCAGGAAACACTTTATCCGTTCAGATGTTCATGATCATTTCCTCGTGTTTTCTCTATCTCGTTGCTGCGGGACTTTTCTCCAAAGGAGTATGGAACTTTGAGCTTCAACGTTTCATTGATCGCTGCGACGGAATGGATGTGAGCGAAACAGGACACGGACCTGGCTCTTACGACATTAGTATAAGCGTTTGGCACGTGAACTGCTGTAATGGAGAAATGCAAGAAGACGGTGTGTGGTGGATGTTATTCACAGCCGTGTTTGGATGGACCAACAGTGCCACCTACGGCAGTGTTATCAGCTATAATGTTTACTGGATTGTGGTGATATCAATGTTTGGAGCTTTGTATTATGAGGAGAAGAAGGGTGTGTTGCCATTGATTCCAGTACTGTGGCAGCAAAAACGCATCAAAAAAAGGGCATTCCTTGCGGTTCCAACGGATTCAAGACCCAGCACGGACTCGGTCAATTCTTCAACGCCGCTTAGGATATAAATATGACTAATATTGTCTAGGATCGGTTCAAAAAAAAAAGATACTGAGAAAAAAACATACCTTCTATTATCTATATCATTAATCGTCTAATTAAACATCTCGTCAACGGAAGATCCCAAGTATACTTTCAAGGTCTTTCTTGTAGCAGGAAGAATCTTGCACCTCACTTCAGGTTCTTGTCCATAAGTAGCCAATTGGTCGTAAGCCTGGAATCTATGACATCCACCAAACGCAAAGTAATAGCGTTTACCCTTTTCTATAACCAAAAACACATCAATTGGAGGCAATACTCCGGGCTGGATGTCCTCAATGCTACAAGTAGCAGATGCCATCGGAATACCATTCAATGTCGACACCATCGCGTCGATTTTCTGGTGATCTAGCACAGGAGGAATGGGTCTTCTTATCTCAGAGAGCGGTACATACTCCTCCTTCAAGTTAGTTGATTGAAGAGACATTTTTTTCCTATAGATACCTACTGCTGGGTCAGAACGGTATAAATGTTGGTTGCTAATTTCTAAGCCAGAAAGTCCAGGTTGTCTGGCTGCAGTACATTAATAATTGATGGAAGTCTGGTACATGATGTTTACTCTGGCACATTAATAATAGGGTATCGCACGTAAGTGTGCTTTAAACCAATAGTGAGAAGACACGATGACGAACCAAGACATATAAAAATCCTAAGACATGCCGGATTGCATATGGCCAGAGTATATGGTGGATATTTTTTATTCCGGCCAGTGACTAAGGGTAAGCGAGCAGACGGTATTATTGGGCCAGTGAGGTTTGTTCCATATATGCCCGAGAAGAAGAATTCGCAGGCTTTCCCAGATGGTAAGGTGGTGGCGCCAAGTAGCAACTACTAATATAAATTGGCACAAAATAAAAAACTTTCTAAAAAATAAAATCACGAGTCAAGAAGAAGTTACAAATAATTTTGAAAAATTCACCTATTAGCTACATAATTGACATGCTACAAAAATGACCAAGGATCACCCATGTGATGAATTTCTGAACCTTGGAAGCAAGTCTCAAATCTTTATCTTCTAACAATCAATAAGCTTTCGTCAGTTAATTGAATACCAATATATTGCACATTGCACCATTCGGAAATACGGAGATAATAGTAATGGCCGTTTTTTGCACAGTACTGGATAATAGGAACAAAGACAGGAGTCGTCACTACTTGGCAATGAATGAGGCCACCAGGGCACCAGGACACCGGGACTCAGTGAGCACCGTGAGTGAGCACCGAATCTAAAAATTTGAAGGAATCCAATGAATACCGAATTAAACCTTCCATTAAAGCCGAAAACTCTCGGACATATCTCATTTTTCCAACTACCATAGACTCCGAACTCCACAATTAGTACTGTCAGATCATCCAAATTACCACATTCTGCGCATCCCGACGTCGGAATATTGCATGTAGCGACACCCTCGGAAGTCTCCTGATCAAAAAGATAAATCTTTTTTAAACCAGGTTGACTCTTCATATCACTAAATATTGGCCAAGTTCTTCTCAGTTTCGGTGCGCCTTGGCTGATTCACATACCTTGCTTATCCTCTGATACCCAGCATGAGTTCTCTGCAAGCTGATGTTACCTCATCTCACTCAAAGTTCTCCATAGCAAGGTTGAAGTATGTGCTCCTTCTTCTATGTCTAGTGACATGTTTCTTTGCATTCACGCCTGAGTTAGCAGCAAAGGGAGCTCCCTTTGCAAGATTCGAGCAGCTGGAAATCGCCCTTAACAGTTGCGGAATCCACTTGATCGGGTTTTCCTTCTGTCAAGAGATCGAGGATGACAAGTTCATCCAGACAAAATGTCTATGCACCAATGAGAACGCATTGGCTACCGCTGCCCATTGCTACCTAGATGCCTATCCAGATCAGATCCACAACTTTATATCCATGTGCAACCTGAAATATGACGTGCAGTTGACGAGATCACAATTCGATGATGCGGTGAACTTTTATAATGACCACGCCAAACTAGAACCTAAGCCTCAGGGTCCCCCAAATGCTCCTCCAATCTTCATAGACCATCCGTTGAAGCTTAATGACACCAAGGTTTTCGTTTACAGAGAGATGTACGATATGTTTTTGGGAAACTACAACCGTTCCATAGTCTATGGCTTCTACTTGTCTCTATTCTGGACTGTGGTGCTAGCTATGGCTGCCATGGGCAACTGGACAAAGATTTTGTTTCCAAAGTTCTGTAACAGATTCACTGGCCGCCGAAGTGCCTGGATCAGAAAGAAAATCACCTTGCCTGCGCTTTTTGGTCGCTACAAGACAAACGAGAAGCCTTTCTTGAAGATTTTTGATTTGCTTGTCCCTACAAGAGCTGAGACCCTCATCTTGGTTGCATTCTCCATTTTGGTGATCTTCTTGACTTTCCACAAGATTCACTACGTTGAAGGCGATCCATTTTACAATAAGAAGATGGCATTGCTTCGGTACTATGCTATTCGCACAGGCATCTTGGGCAGCTACCTTCTCCCATTTTCGGTCCTATTCGCTGGAAGAAATAATATTCTCCAGTGGATTACTCGATGGGAGTATGCTACCTTCGTGACTTTTCATCGTTGGATCTCGCGTATAATGGTGACTCTAATCTTAATCCACTCCAACAATTATGCGGTCATGTTGCATGGTAAAATGAGCAAGAAATTGAGAGAACCTTTTGTATTATGGGGAGTATTCGGAACTTATTGTGGCATAATCATCCTCATTCAAGCGCTTTTGGTACTTCGCCGCAGATGGTACGAGGCTTTCTTAGTTTTGCATATTTTGTTGGCTCTTGGTTACGTCGTTGGATCGTGGATTCATGTGAGAGACTTGTACTTCCTCTGGTTCTTTTACTGCTCTGCGTGGCTCTGGTTTTCCGATCGTATTATCAGATTATATCGCCTTGGCACATTTGGCTTTCCAATTGCTGAGGTGGAACTATTTGAAGACCGTACGCTTAAGGTATCTGTTAAGAAGCCTGAAGGTTTTGAGGCAGAAGGGGGTGGCCATTGTTTCCTTCATTTCTTACAGTGGCACTGTTTTTGGCAATCTCATCCTTTCACTTATACGGTTGTTGGTGATGACATCGTGTTTTACGTGAAAGTGAAGGAGGGCGTCACGCTGACCTTAGAAAAATTCCTTGAGTCCAACCCGAAAAAGACTGCTCACATCAGAGTAGCGGTTGAGGGCTCTTATGGGGAAGCCACGCCGGCCTCAAGATACGACTCAGGTGTATACATCGCCGGAGGAAATGGTATCCCAGGAATTTTCGCAGAGGCAATCGAAGCCGCTGAGACACTTGAACATGACTCTACACGAAAAGTAAAACTTATCTGGGTCGTAAGAGAGTACCATTCACTTCTTTGGTTTTACCACGAGTTATTATCCTTGAAGGACTCAGCAGTGGAGGTGGAGATCTATGTTACCAGACCAACAAACAGATTAAATCCGCCTGGAAAGGGAGAAGCAATGGCCCTATTGCACAACACATATACCCATGAACTTTACCTGTCCTCTTCGGATGTTGATGACCCTGTCAAACAGCTTAAGAAGGATTTGGAGCATGTAGAGTTCAAAGAGGGACGGCCCGATATTCCGGGAATAGTAAATCAGGCAGTGAAGGAGTCGCCTGGATCGGTGGCATTTGTCACATGCGGTCATCCAATAATGGTGGATGATTTACGGCACGAGGTTGTCCAAGTTCTTGGAAAGAACTCCAAGAGGGTAGACTTCTTTGAGCAATTGCAAGTTTGGGCATAGTCTTTATTTATTGGTACTTAGGGAAATCATAATTTATATAATATTGATGAAATCATTCATCTCTTCCAAGCCTTATAGTTAAAACTTTATCACTGTAAGTGCCATGTGGTGGTAATCATCTCCTTATATTGATGAAAGGTAGAGTTCTAACCGGGTGTCTTTCAGGGTTCTTCGAAGTATTTGTCACTCAAGCACATATATGATGAGGATAATTTTTTTACATACTGGGTCCAATCTAAATATTGGGTTCAAATTCATAAACTCGGGATGATAATTCTTTGCAATATGAAAAGATAATCTTCCATGAGCGAAAATAAAGAATGAACGATTATCAAAAACAAGAACAGAAACAGGCTAATTCTAGTTTTCGAATAAAATAATCACCACAAGTTAGTGTGATTTCAGCCTCTTTGCATCTTTAAAAGACATCAATGAGATTCAAAATTGGGACTATTTACATACAACATTTCTTAGTGACCTGCATGTTGTGTTGCGGCGTTTCCTTCATGATCATTTTATCCAAAATGGACATACAGATTGCTCGTATGGCGCAGTGGTAGCGCAGCAGATTGCAAATCTGTTGGTCCTTAGTTCGAACCTGAGTGCGAGCTTTCTTTTTTTCTTAATACAACTATCATCAGTGGCTTTTATTTTTATCAATTGTTTCAATCGATCTAAAATTTCAAGTCTTTCGCAATGCTTGGATTTTTTCTGCGAAGGTCCATTCAAAGATCCCTCCTCTATGTGCTACTCTGAGTAAGACATTTACATCACTACAAATATTCAATCAAGAATCTAATTCCCCTAAGTAGCAAGAAAGTCTTGAAGTCCTCCATACTGCTCAACAGCAAACATAGCACCACTAAACAATCTCAACTTGGTACAAGACAAAAGGTTCGTAGTCGGAGTCTACTAACGAAGCATACTCGTGCAAATTACTCAGCTCCGAGAAACCGTCACCACCTAAGTAACCGAATTTGGCAATTAATTCCTTCTTGGCCTTATCGACGTTACTGGCATTCTTACCTTCGAACTTGATGGCGTAGGCATCGAATTGAGGAGGCAATCCATATCTCAAAACAGATTCAATGTATATGCGGATAGCTTTAATGTGGAACCACGCAGAGAAGATCTCCGAGTATGCGGTCTTTGACAAGCGGATCAAATCGTTTTTAGATTTGGTCTCCGTTGCCTTGGTCAAATCGAATTCCTTACGCAATTCGTTCAAGTTCTCCTCCAGGTAGACAAAGTCTGTTCTAGGGTGCCATTTGTGTTCTCTAGTGGCAGAAACAAAGTCGTTCTGGTATTTCTTGAACACAGCAACGGCATACAAGACGTACTCGCTATCTCTGGAGATTTCCTGGGCGGATCTGGGAATGACCCACTCGTTCAAAGACTCGTAAGACTTCTCAAAGTCGCTTACAAGAGACTTGGGCACTGCCACCAACACGGTAGTCAAATGATCTGAGTCCAAAACAAAGTGCTCTGGTCTAACAATCTCGTGCAACGACTTGATAGACAAGTCACCATTCTTCTTTCTGTCAGCAGCCAAGAAGTTCGACTTGGCACCTTGGTACTGCTGGTATGCCAGTCTCACGTCATTATCCAATGAGAGAGCCTCGCTGCTGATGAGTTGTACCAAGTCCTTGATGGGCTTGTCCAAACGGTACTTGGAAGTGTTCCAAGTAAAGTGCTCCACGAACCAGGTGGCTGGCTTCAGGTTGACAACACGGGTTTCGTTGAACAGCTTGTTTGGCTCCACAGTCTGGACAACATCAACAACCTTAGTCACTGAGGCGGCCAATGTGGAGTCCAATTTAGCAATTTCCTCAGAGAGTTGCACCAACGAGTCCAAGGTTTTAATCTGAAAGTCAGGCAACTTGAACTCAGCCAATGGCTGCTTGCCCAGGTTCAACTGACGCTCCAAGAAGGGATACGCATTGGCCGATTGCGGCAACGACACGACAAGATACTGTGTCGACTCCATGGTGGATGGTGGGATTGTCGGTTAGAGTAGTTGGGTAAATTGGACAGAGGGTTGTGGATGATAGATAGGTGGTGTACGGGTGTCGACCTCCGGAGATCAACGAGAATTTAGTGGATGGATACAGATGGGGGATTGGTTAGAGATTTAGAGTTAATTGAGTTGAAAGATGAGTTTTTGAAAATAATCGGTATTAAGAAGTTTATTTCCGGTGGTTTTCTATGGTACTTGTGTGAGGTTTTTATGGTATATCAGTACGTTCTTGCTTAGTGGATATAGTGAAGTTAAAAGAGTAAGTTGAGAAGTGAGAAGAAGAGATGGATAGAGTGAGTCTAGTTCAGAAAGCACATGAGAATAGTAAAATCGATGTGATCTTGATTGAGTATGATGCTAAACGGAATAATCGAAAGGTGGTGAATTTTGCTGACGTTGTGAATAATAACAGACATGGATTGTATAATTACGCGCATTAATTACTTGCTTCCATAGTATTATAATCTCACAACCAATCTACTAGCTTCTTAACTCTTTTCATTTTTTTCTCTCCGTTTTTTCACCTCAACCAAGATCTTCCACTTCAATGCTCTTTATTAATTTCATTTCTCTTTCGGATTTCCTCCAATTCATCTGGTCATGTTTCTCAAGTGCCATAAGTAACCAATATCTATTCAGTGACCTTTCGTTCCCTCGTTTTGCTCGCAACAAATACAAACCTAATCAAATTCATACATTCCATCAATTCAAAATCTCCAAAATCTTATCTCTTTCCTCCTTCTTTTCCCACCACCGCCTTTTCTTTTTTTTTCAACCCTATCCACCTCCATCTTCTACTCCATTTTGGTGTCCATCCCTCCTGCACACCTATTGCGATGCCACTAGAACATTTTTTTAGGTCTTTCACCTCTTCATTTTAACTTCACCCATGACGAATTCACTTGAGGTATGTGGAATTTGTTTGAATACCGCTGATAATGGCCGATCAGCACTGTTGTTGGCTTTCTGGCCCTTTTCCCCGCGTTTTCTCGCTGCTCAGCTTAATGGCCCCCATCCTCCACAAACCCATACTAACCATGCTAGGAACGTCTAAAAACGCATTCAACGGCATTCGACGGCTTGTTGTCGTTGATCCCCGCCAAATATTACTACGATGATGCTACTCAAGACCAGTGGCAACAGAAGAAAAAACTGAAGCTGGAAACCTCCCGAGACAAGAGAGCCAAGTTGGATCCTGACAACGCCGCTAGCGCCGATTCTTACAACAACGGTGGCGCTTCCGCCAAAGATGTCATGGAGAACCGTGCCAAAACGGCAAAGAAGGTAGCTCTTCCCGGAAGTGTGAAGCACTCTTCCACTTCTGATGATAAAGAACAAGAAACTGAGCAACATACGGCTGAATCGCTTATTCCTGAAGACGAAGGCCCTGTCATGGAATTTGACGACGAGGGAAATGAGTTGGATGAGAGCGAAAAGCCAAAGCGCAAGCAGGGTAAAAAAGAGCTTGCACCAGAACAAGTTCAGGCTCGCGAACAGCGAAGAGCTGAGTTGAAGGCTAAGTTGGCCAACAAGATCTCGCTTTTGAGGGAGAAAAGAAAAGCTCCAGGTACTAAGAACGGAAGACCCGTTAAGTCTCGTGAAGAGATGTTGGCTGAGCGTAAGAGCAAGGAAGAATACAAGAGACAGCTTCTTAAAAGAAAACGAGAGATGGAGGAAAGTGACGAGGAAAAGTCCGACAACGACGACGAAGATGAGGATGAAGACGATGAGGAGCGTGAGAGTGAGCTGAACGTTCTCTTTGGTAACATTGTGTTTAAGGATGGAAGCCGAGTGACTTCGGACTTAACCAAGCTCAGAAATGGAGTTGACCACAAGAAAAAGAAGGGACCATCCAACAACGATATCAAGGGCCACCTCATGAAAATCGAGGCCAAGAAGAGAAAGTTGGACCAGATGACTCCCGAGCAGCGTGCCAAGCAGCAGGAGAAGGACCAGTGGCTGGGACTCATGGCACAGGCTGAAGGTGTCAAGGTGAAGAACGACGAGAAGCTATTAAAGAAGGCATTGAAGAGAAAGGAGAAGCAGAAGCTCAAGAGTGAGATCGAATGGAAGGAGCGTAAGCAGGTGGTTAAGGACACCATTGCAGCCAGACTGAAGAGAAGAGAGGCCAACTTAAAGGCAAGAAGAGACAATAAAGGCAAGAAGGGCAAGAACCAGCCGCGGTTGAAGAAGTTTAGTGGGGTTGTGAAGAAAGGGAAGGGCAAGGACGGCAAGAAGAGAGCCGGTTTTGAGGGGAGTGCCAAATCGAAAAAGCTGAAGCAGTAATTGAGGAAGCTGATTATCACCTTGTATAGTATAGCATGAGTTACGTTCTCGGGATCCATGTAGAGAGAATAGAAAAGTCCACTTCGTATAATCTATGTGTTTTATTCATTGATATTACAGATAAAAGAAAAAAACTCCTTCTTCTTCTCCAATTATCTGCTAACACTTCTGAATGCTTTCCTCAAGCTTCTGTATCAATCTCCATTATCTTCTGAAAATTGAAATGCTCGACTGCACACAGTTCAGGTCAAGAAGCAATCCTTCGTTCTCGTCAACTTCCATCAACATCTTTTTCCAAAATGGCAGCTGTACTTGACATCGCAAAGGGTTATTTGAGCCATATCGACAGAGTAAGTATCACAATTGCAGTTTTTTCACTCAATGTCTAACTTTTAGTCTACCTCGGGTATCACTCCCTTGAGTTTCTTCGAACAGCAAACTGGATTGCCCAGATCTTACGCCGTATTGTCCGGCAGCGGTGTTTATTTGGCCTTGGTATTCTTAAACATTGGGGGAATGGGTCAATTGTTGTCCAACATTGCCGGATTCGTCATTCCAGGTTACTATTCATTGATCGCCTTGGACACAGTCTCCAAGGCCGACGACACTGAGTTGTTGACCTACTGGGTTGTGTTCGCCTTCTTGAACGTCATCGAGTTCTGGTCCCGTGCTATCTTGTACTGGATTCCTTTCTACTTCTTGTTCAAGACAATTTTCTTGTTGTGGGCTGGTATTCCTCCATTCGGTGGCTCCAAGGTGGTGTACGTCAACATCATCAAGCCTGTGACTGACAAGTACATCAAGAAGAGCGCCTCCGAGAAGGTTAGTGAGGCTGCTGAGGGTGTTTCGACCTCTGTGGAGATCTAAGTCTTGATACTTCGTGTGTTTTGCTTTGTATTGTAGATCAATAGCCTCACAATGTATGCGTGAATCCAGCAAAGTCAAACTGGTCCTCTGTAGTCGCACCATCTAAATTATACTTGACCTTGACCCTCAACTTGATTTTAGACCCTTCCTTTCCTGAAATTTTCAACACCTGTTTGATGACATTACCGGTGACCAAAGAATCACTGCCTGCGGTAGTAGACATTGTAAGCTTTTGTGTCTTTGGTACCGCAATGAGTAGCTGCACATGTTCAATCTTACTTTGGGGCGCCATAGACGTGATGTCTGCATTGACAACGGCTTGGCCAGCCAGAAAAGATGCAGGGCTAAATGTGATGCGCAAGTGACCATTGGCAAATGCTTCGATAGCGTTATCATTAGCTGGTGCCGATGGCAGGCTGCCAAAAATGTCGGCCATTCCACTAGAAGCTGGTCCGCTTGGAGTCGGCTGGGAACCAAAAATGTCCGACAAAAGATCGTTACTTGTTTGTTGAGCCTGTGAATCTTGTTTGATTGGACCAGGAACATCATCAAGAAGGTTGAGCAAGTCATCAGTGGCATTGGAAGCAGCTGTGGGACCCTTTTGTTGTTGTTTGCTCTTGCCATCATTCTGCAAGCTGAGCGTCTGTCTCTCCTTGAGTGGAGGTGGAGGCATTCTGGCCAAAAGGCCATGTTTCAAGCGTTCATCTTGACCAAATATCTGCTGGTATTCGATTGCACGAGTTTGGATCTCCAAATTGTCGTCGTAGCTTCTGGAGTTCAAGATCATGCGCAATTGCTCGATGCTCTTTGGGTTTGTCATCTTCACTGACAATTTGATCACTGCAGTCAAGATGAATGTCACGAGTTGGATTGTCTCGGTCTGGGAATAATTGGAATTGTTAATAAGGTTCTCAATCAAATTCAAAATGGACAGTTCTGAGACATTTTCGGACTTGCCATTAACCTCAATAGTGCTATTCAAGATGAGATCCGCATACTCACCAAGACTCCATACGGTAATCAATGCTAATCCATACTGGGTAGGGTCCTCCAAACTTGACAGTAGCAACTTACCTACCACGTGCTTCTTCAATTCCCCATCATTACATCTCATTACCAAAGCCAAAATACTTGAAACAATGTCCAGGGTAATATAGTTGCCAGACACCTTCAACATGCGCACCAAAGTGTCAAAGTGCCACTTCTCATTAGGCGCATATTTAGACGATGCGTTGACCAATTGAGAAGTAATGAAAGGTTTGAGTTCGTTATCGGTGCAATTTTCCAAGAAGGTTAAAATCTCACGGATGAGAACACGGATGTTTTGCTCATTGAGTATGGCAAACACCAATTCCAAAGCTCTTCTCCTAATAGAGATATCACCATCGGACAAACAGCTCACAATGGTAGATCTGTGCCGCTGAACAGCCATTGGCTCAAAGTTAATCACAGTAAGCAACATCTCAAGTGCCACATACCTTGTATTGTTGTCCTTAGTCAGCAAGAACTTACCCAACAAGTTCACACCCAATACCTTCAAAGACTGGTCTGATTTGATGGCGAAAATTGTTTTGATACACTCATACAATATGGCATGTGCAGCATTCTTTCCGCTGTCTAAGTTCAGTGCCACCTGAGTCAAGATATCGTTCATCTCCTCGAGATACTTAGCGGAACAGCTTTCATCAGTGGCAAGTGTTCTCATCACCGAGAGAAGGGTCACCTGCGAGAATGGATCAGTAATACCATTGACATCGTAGTCTGGCATGTAACCACTGGTGATGATTCTCTTCAAATGAGAGATCAATTTAGGTAAAAACTTGATGAGAGCCTCACGCTCATCGGGACAGTTGTCATAGACAGCCAGAATCATACGACATGTTCCCAATAACACCAGCGGCGTTTTATCGGTGAGCAATACACTGATCTTTGGCATGAACACCTCGGCCAAATCGGGATCTTTCTCCACCAATTTTGCAGCAACAATACATGTCTTCTTCTTCAAGTATACGGAGTTGGTCAGTGTCATGATCTTCTCCACGTTGGCATACAAGTCGCGGGCCAATTCTGGTGAGGCAATGTTACCCAAGCAGCACAATGCAAGTCCCACAATGAAGGTGTTGGGGTGTTGCATGTCGTTATCCAACGAGTTGGTCAAAAGCGTCAACACCTCTTGATTTTCATCCAAAAGAAGCATGGTAGCCAAATAGCCCAACCGTTTATCGGCAAAACGTGGAGATGCCAACAACTTCAAGCACTCCACTTGACCAAAATGTGTTTTCTCGCCCAAAATATAGAGGTACAACAACTTGGAGATGTTTATTCGTCTAGTTGTCTGGTCCAAGTTTGGGTCTCTAAAAGATGTACGAATGGCCGCAGATTCTTTCCGAACTACCGTTCGCTCATCAGCAATCGTCTTTGCTTTACGTACAGCTTTCACAAACAGCTTCAATGACCCCATTTTAACACCTGCTAAGCTTGTGATTAAGGTGATTTAGTAGGCGTGGATATTTTGGTGGTCGAGCAAATTATGGTGTACGGGTGTATTCTCAAATTCAATTTCTGCATTAAATGTCTGGCACTTAAATCTTGCAAACATTCCATCAGAATTGATTTAAATATTCATAGTTGACATTGTACCCCCATGGATATTGCTACTACTGCCAAAGTACGTTTCACCACTGCCAAAGGGAATATCGACGTGGAGCTCTATGCCCACGAACTTCCTGTTTCATGCAGGGCATTTCTCCAGAATTGTATGGATAAGAAGTATATTGGACTAAACTTTGACAAAATCGAAAATCTGCATGTGGAGGTGACTCCCAAGGAGTTGACCACCAAAATACGACGGGAATTCCACTCGCGGGTCAAGTTTTCGTCCCGTGGAAACGTTGCACTTCTCAACGTGGAGGATTCATCTATGGCTTGTCCTGATGGGTTCTTTATCACCATGAAACCGATGGCTGAATTCAACGGTAGATTTGTTGTGATTGGCAAAGTGGTAAGTGATCTGATATATAATGTTTTGAAGATTCTGGAGGGAGAGAAGAAAGAGGATGGAGTGACTCCAAAGTACGCGGTGAGTATTAATGGAGTTGAGGTGTTGCAGCCATACTTTGATGATTTGAAGATGACGAAAGAAAATATCTCAGTGCAAGAGCCAAAACGTAAAAAGGCAAAGACTACCGTGAAACTATCGTATGAAGATGACGAAGATGAGGATGAGGATAACGGGTTTGTCATGAGGTCTGCGCACGAGTTGCTAAAAACTGGTACGGGGAAGGGAACAGAGGAGGAGAAGAAGAAAAAGAATATCAGGGGAGATGTTAAGACATTTAAGGATGCTAAGGCTGATGGGACACATGGGGATGATAAAGTTGAGGAGACAATTAAGGATGATAAGGTTGTAGATTCTACGAAGAAAGAGAACGACAAGAATGAACTGAATGTGAGAGATCAAAATAGGGCCGTCGATGATACCCAAGATGTCAACACACATGATCAACATCAGAGCAATTCTAAGGATGAAATCGACGGCGATGTCGAACCTGTTGACTCAGGCGCAGAATCCGATGAGAGCTCTGTTGGTTCAGATTCTGGATCCACTGAAAGCTCTGATGAAGACACGGAACCCAAACGAGACCCCAGCGTGGATCCCCATGATCCGGTTCTAGATGTTTGGAAAGATACTGTCCATTACTCCCAGCTCCAAAACCATCGCTACGAGTGTCGCTAATTCAAAAAGTCTATCCAAATTTACCTTTATATACCTAATAGAGAAGTGAAGTAAAATGAGTAATCATGCACGGTCACTCTTCACAGTTGAACCCACGGATTTCTGTGTTGTTGTTGGGGAGCATGTCCACTTCGTGCTGGACATACTTTGCGTTTGACTTAAACCACGGATGTTTCAAAAGTGAGCCACAATCGTAACGTTCCGCCAGATCAAATTTCAAGCATTTGAGAATGAGATCACAAGCTAACTTGACGTTATCGTCGTCGAAGTTGTACTTGTACTTTTCGATGAACACCTTTTTGAGTGACCAGAACTTCAATGATGGAATGCTCTCCAACGTCTCAGTATCACGGAAGTATGCAGATGCGAGTTCGCATTCACTAAGGTACTCTTCCGTTGGGAACTCGCCTAGTAGCTCGATGATCTGGGCCAAGTGGTCTTCGTCCTTCGTGAAGGTCAGGCCCTCTTGCGGATCAAAGAGGTAGTCGCCAGTCATGAGTTCAAAGATGAGACAGCCAACAGACCACACATCTGCCAGTGCACCCCAGTTGCAGTGCTTAAGAATTATTTCAGGTGCACGATACTGGCGTGTCTGAATGTGGTTGGTGAAATGAAGGTTGGAGTATGTTGCGTTTCCTAAGTCTGCCACTTTGACCGTCAATGGGGATGCCTCAATATCTTCGAGAGAGGTAACTAAGGGCTGGGAGGGAAGAACTTGGAACCGCAGAGGCGCTCTGATCTTTTGGTGGAGGGACTCCGGTATCTTGCGGTCGTAGGTCATGAGAATGTTCTCGGGCTTCAAGTCAGTGTGGACAATACCCTTGCGATGCATGAAGTCCATCAGAACGAGAAGTTGTTGTGCAATCAGACGCACCATGTCGAGTTTAAGCAAGTGCTGAGGGCCCTTGTTCTTTAGCGAGCGATTGGTGTGCCTGCTTGCCTTGTACTTGTACATCAAATGCAACATGCTCTCGCCCATGAGCTCGAATACCATAGCAGTGTGAACTCCATTAACTCCTTTGATGACGAAATCATCAAGCAACTTAACCATGTGCCCATCTGCCAACGCCTTGTCATGTAGGCTCTGGCAGTCATTGTATTCGCAATTCTCGCCTTGAAGGCCATTGAGAATGGCGATTTCGTCTTTAGCAGCTTCGGAATAGTTGCGGCCCAGCTTGACAATCTTGAGGGCCACAAAACGACCGGTTCCAAGCTCGCTACAGAGCCAGACCGTGGAGAAATGGCCCCACCCGAGCTTCCGAAGCACTTGGTACTTTGACAGGGCTGACGTGTACTGATCGCCTATTCTGACCATATGATAACCGCCGGAACGATAATCCGAAATGCATTCTTCAGCTTTAGGATCATATACGATACTGTCAGTATAATCTATGGACTTTGTCCGGTACGGAGCAAGTCCTGAGAGTCCGTTGTCAACATTGTCTTCATCGTCATCAGCGTCGGCGTCTTCGCCATAGTCCATGTGCAGCGTCATGTCACTGTTCAGTAGTGAGATGCATTCCGTTGTGAATGATGTGTAGCGTTCCTCGGTGTGGTAAACATGGGTATAATTCTTTGCTGGAGGATACGACGAGGTGGATGTGGCCGCAGACAGCGGCTGCGAGAAACCCCCGTCGGAGGAGTCGCCGTGGACAGTTGATTCGGGCAGAGAAAGCTCGTGTTGGTTTGTGGAAGACAAGTAGGCGGAGGAGTTTGCTTCTGGTGTCAAATCAAGTTGTAATTGGTCAATGGAAGTGGCCAACGAGTCGATAGAACGGCGCCAGGTGATCTTCTTCTTGATAAGGCCGCCCAAGTTAAAGCGTGTTGGCTTGGGCTTGACCGGATCATTTTTCCAGTTCATAATCATCATGACAAATCATAGATACAAAGATCAGATAAAATGATAAGACGTTGTGGATGAGTAAATCAGGCACGGAGTTAAATTTTGTTGTATTAATGAGCAGCCTAGCAAACGTGGGAGGATGATTCGGCAATAATGCGGTAGAAAGTCGTCACAGATAAAAGCTAATGGCTCTTGGAAGGAAGACGAAAAGAAAATAAGAAGACAAATAGAGATTAGCAAATTGTGGATTGGATTCCACCACTTTCTTTTTGTCAGTAATTAATTGTGTCAAGTGCCCCAGGCTAATTTAGGCGTCTGCAGGAGCAATATCCGTGGAGAACAAAAATATTGGGCAAAGCACATTAGCTGTGTGCAGATGTGGCCCTCCATTTTTTAACAATGCCGTATTTTCTTGACAAGGTAATGATTATACCGACCATGAGGGCCGAGATCGATGAAGGATGGAATCGTTGGTCGAGTTTTTCCGGGCATTTTTGTCCGTTTGTTCACTCGTGTTTTTTTTTTCTTTTGCTTCTTGCTACGCACCTTGGTCAAAAAATCCAACTCCGTTTATTCCGCTCTCCCTACTTCGTGATCGTCCGCCTCCATGCAGAATGGGTAGAATCTTGCCTGTATAGCGATGAAATACCTATTGTGGACTCCCCACTGGCTACCTTATACGGCACAGGTAGTAGGTCCGATGAGGTGAATGGAACCGGTCCCCCCAGTGGTTGCCATCAATGGGGTAATCAAATGTTGGGGGTGATTTCTGTCGGGCCGGCATTCGTCCTGCCGTTGCCGAGATCTTAAGAGGAGAGAGACCAACCACTAGAGATTGAGACGGGGGTATTTTTTTTTTCAACTTTGTAGATCGCCCATCGCTCCTCACAGTCGGCCTCCCTCATTGTTTAATCAGTACTTGCCTATCTACCTTATCTGCCTATTAAGCTATCTACCTATCTGTCTGTGTGCTTATCTGCCTATTAACTGTCACGGATTACTCCTCAGAAATGCAACCTTCATACTTTTAGTGTTGGTTGCGGACGAAGGCCAAATATGCGTACTTTGACGGCCCATGACGTAGAGTTGCGGTGCGGAGATTGGCGGGAGTGGTTGCAGCGGAGCCGAAGACGATCAGTGCGAAAGTGTTGTGGAGCAATATCGCAACACTGTGCCTTGTAGGTGTCATTCGGTTGACGATGAGGTTTGCCATTTGTTTTATGTATGATCCCGATTATTCTTGTACTTAGGAGATTTGTGGTAATGGTGCATTCCATATGTTGATATCATAGACGTTGTGGTGGTGGCGGTGGAACTGTGCAACCGTTTACTCACATACACAGTACCTAAGATCGTGCCAAGGTTGGCAGTGCAAGTATTGGTGAGACTATGGTGAGAAAAGATGCCGAGATGTAGCGTTAATACAGTAGTGGCAGTATGGAGAGATACTGAAGTTTTCACTTGGAAAGGAATGGATAAGTTTCAGTTGATGAACGGTCTGAATCATCTTTAAGGACAAGGTTGGTTCTTAAGCATTTAATTGAATAATATTTGGCTCATTAAGACTGGACAGAGTTTCTACTGTAACATCCTGAGCCTCAAAATTGGGTGTTGATACTGATGGCCCACTTTCAGCCACATTACTATGGCCATTAGTGACTACTCGACTCTTATTGAGCAATTGAATCACCTTTGCTATAATCTCAGTGGTCCATCCAAAATTGAGAGACATTGCCGAAAATTGACCACACGCTTTTCCTCAGAAATTCTTTATGTTTTGATTACTTTGTTGACGTTTATTTGAGCTGTTTTCTGGGTCTTCCAGCACCATTTTTGAGTGTTGTTTGAAAGTAGGTAATGGTAACTTCATTAGACACGAAACAACCCAGAATTCCTACCCTCTTTCTCAGACAAATTTTTAAAGTAGAGCTTCACGTATGTCCAGGTTCCACTATTGGCACTTCGTCCCACTTATTCGACTTACCCATCAGCATGGCTTTTCTCTCTCCTCCAACCCTCTCTAACCCTCCAATCATCCTCTCTAACCTCCACCCTCCTCTCTTCTCTTCTACGTCTCCTTCGTCGTGTGTTCATTTCTATATACAAGTTACCACGATGCCTTTTTCACCCCCGGAATCTGACCAGCACGGGCCCTCTCTCTAAATGCGGTTCTGTTCAACTTGAAGTCGGTGATGACAGACCGTCCGTGGCCGGAAGCAACACATCTCTCCTTGATTTGAGTGGACGACGTGTACTTGGGCATAGCCGTAAGCTGCAACTGGGCCTCCAATCTGGCTCTGGCGGGAAGCTCAGTGTTTCTGGCAATATACTTCAATGCCTTTCTGGTTACCTCATGCTCGGCAAACTGCAATCTCTTAAATTGGTCCTTAATCACTCTACTGTTGAGGTAGCTGTGTTTGGGGAGCTCGAACTTGACCGGGAATCTGAATGGCATGGTTGGCTAAGTTGATAAGTCCGTGGTGACTCGCAAACTTTTCTTCTCATTTGCACATCCGTACCTCTGGATGAAAGCAGTAGGCCACCTAACGATTCTTTGATATACCTACTAAGTTACCTCTCAAATTAATAAAAGTCCTAGCCATGTATAAATCAAAAGATAACACGATGTAAATATGACAGCTTTCAGAAGCTGTTTCGCTTAAAGGCGTCGGTGAATGATCATCAAGGGAGTCCCCATGAACGCCAAGTTTTGGTATGCCAAACAAAAAGCTTCTACCCTATAGCATATGTGTTCGTTTGGCGTTTGGCAAACATTTCACTCTGCTTTGAGAGTTCAATTTGTAAGTATTTTTTACATTTCTTGCATATCTGATTTTTAACATGACGAAACTCTTTTTTCCATGAATGTGATCTGGCTGCGAAAAGTTAATAAATGGGGTCTTCCAACCCAATGGTCAACTTCTCCTAAAATTCTCCTAAACAATTATTTCTTTCTTCTTCTTTTAGGTAATCATGAAGGTCACCCTCTTTCTTTCCTCCCTTTTTGGTATTGTTTGTGGGAATTCCCTTCTTGCATTGATCAACCAAATTGGTGAATATGAGATCGCCAACATCTCCATGCTCACACCGAAGATTCTTTCCAAATACCCGTTGATCAGAGTGGTGCACGACAATTCAGTCATTGCATCTCAATATTTGTTGGATTTAGTGGGAAATTCCAACTCTCAGAGCTTAGTCGATTTCGAGAGCCAGAACCTACTGGACGATTTACGCAAGCACAAGTATATTCAAACCAATCTTCCCACATCCAACTCGCGAATTGTGGAATCGGAGTGGGAACCTATGGAAGGATGTGTTGACAATTCATTATCTGACACTGTCACAACCATAACTAGAACAAGTACCGTCAATCTTGGTGATGCATTCGGTCCTAGAGTATTCTTCAAGTTGTTGGGATCCAGTGCAACACTCACATTATCTGGATCGTTTCTCCATCTGACAGCAGAAAAGCTATACTGTGACATTGAACCAGGCCAAACACTTCAGATCCATCATAAAACTACAAGTGTGCGGATGGATAGCTTGAAGCAAAGGAAAGTCGAATTGACAGGTTTCTGGAAGAACATCAAGTTTTCGGAATGGGAGGAAATAGATCCAGAGAATTCTGTCTTCCAGGTTGCGGAACAGATTGCCTGTGTGACAGATCCCGACCTCTTGAGATGTTCTCTTGAGTAAACCTGGGTATGTTATCAATGAGGACTATGAAGAGATTATTATATGTAAATGAAAATGAAAATTAGAGCAATAGGAATATGCTGATTATAAGTTTTAGTGAATGTAAGCTTTGATTGGTTGCTCATGCTCGTAAGGACTTGCTTGGGTGTAAGCAGACTTTGGGTTGATTGTTGAGCAATCATAGTGGAAGTATCCTGAAGCTCCATAATCAATTTGATCACCCAAGGATTGCAAAGTGTCCTTCCACTTTCATGCCAGGTTCCATATATGAGACATATTACACCGGATAGTGGAAACTTGATAAATTCAACTTTTACAGACTGCATATGAACAACTGAAATGCCTGATATAGTTAAGTTGATGTTTGTTCTTCATATAGATTCCTCTCGGTGGCCAAGCTGGCTAAGGCGCGAGACTGTAATTGCATTGTAATCTTGAGATCGGGTGTTCGACTCACCCCCGGGAGAATTCTTTTTTGAACTTCATTTTTGTGATTCCCATGTTCCGATAAGCTTTGTCTACCCATTTTGGATAAGGACCCTTCTCAGTAGATGTTGCAATTGACACGTTAAACGAAAGTATAGCGAGTCGTGCACTACTCATTCCACCCCGCAAAATCACAGTCTTGTAAGTCAACTTCAAATTACCCCAAGATATATCATGCTGAACTCGAATCTTACCGAAGAACAAAAGAAGGTATGTGGCTGAAAAACTAAGAGAATAGAACCAATAACCACCCGATTTTTTGAGGTGTGCTGTCTGTTAATTCTTGTACTGCCACCAGAGACTAACTATCAGGCCCACCACATTGCATCTGAGCAAAAAAGAAGGGAGAACATAAGAGCAGAGTTTGACCATATTGTCAGACTCACCCCAACACTTTCCGAGCAGGAAAGTCGATCTGAACTTAGTATTCTTACCAAGTCTGCCAACTATATTGATTACTTGAAGGATGAAAACCAGAAATTGATAGAGTTGTGTCAAATGAAGGGTATACCGGTACCAAACGAGCTCGTATACAAGGGTCCTGGTGTTGCAAATGAGTAGGTTCTTCTTTTTGTATTTTAATGTATAATTATGCTTGTAATTCTTGTCCATGTTGTAGTACAAGTGATGAGGCTAGTATTGGAAGAGAGGATACCAGCAATAGTTGGAATAATGGGTAAAGCAGGTGAATGTGAAGAAAGATCTTGATATTTTATTTTATAAGTCACATAACCATATCATTTTTTGAATATTCGACGTATTTGCAACCGACATTCTTGTTTCAATACTGAGGTCTTCTCACTGCTGACTCAGAACGAGTCGTAGTAGAGAAAAGCCAGTACTAAAAGCAGGGAATGACAAAATCTTGGTTTACTCAATCTCAGATTAGTAAAACTGATCTGATTCATTGTTTTCTTGCTTGCCATATATCTTCACTCTAGAAGGAAATTTGCTCCCCGATTTCACTCTGGGTATCATAGTCTCACACTCATTCTAGAATCTACCTTGATCATACATTCCACCTCTCTAACGAAACCCACAAAACTGCCCAAAATTTGTTTTCCCCAATTAATGAACATACAGCTACTCCCCCGTTTTTGTCTCTCCACTAGTACGAGAAAAATAAATGAAACCTCTGCCGTCTAAAGTACCGAAGTCCTTTGTCTACTGTCTATTGTCACATCAAATCGCGAACCTATTTTAAGCTTCAACTACTCCTCATGAACATCGGCACAGGCCAGCAGCAAGTGAAAGCGGCCGAGCCCATGGGATTTCCTGTGGCTCCTGCTTACGGAAATCAGGATTATCCACCTGATATGATCATATTGCTTCAGAAGCTCGAGGAGGACTTTGCCAATAAAACCATCGATCAATGGAGCTACATTAACCGACGTGAAGAGATCATAAAACTGGTCAATCGGCTCAAAGAGAAAAAGAATAACATCCAATTGCAGCCAGAACAACTTGAGGACATCTTGCTCCCCAGAAAGCTGCTGGATTTTAATACTTTTGCTAAGCAGTCTCTCATGTCTATCTTGAGGGAGAGAGCCGCTGCTTATAAGACTGAAATGGCCTTCTTGGTGCTTGACTCTCGTGGCAAGGAGCTGCACACCATCTCGTGGGAAAAGCTATACTTGAAGTCTGTCAAGGTCGCTAACGAGTTGAAGCATCGACCTCACCTCAGTCCCAACGATCCTGTAGTTCTTTTCTATAAGGACCTGGACGTTTGTGAGTTTACAGTTGCTCTCTTTGGATGTTTCATGGCCAACTTGACTGCAATTCCCATCCACCAGGATATTACCTTGACGGAGATGTTTGACATCATCAAGTCAACTGGTTCCTCACTTGTGTTAATGTCTGACTCCATTTACAAAGAATTCGAGAAACTCAGTGCAGTAAACCAGATCACCTGGCCATCTAAGGTTTCCCGTCTTCGAACCACTGATTTGGGTTCTGCTCGTAAGTCCGAGCAGGAGAACGTTTTTGGACGCAACAAGAAGGATATAGACATCAAAAATGACTTGGCGTACGTGGAATTTTCACGGAGCCCGGTGGGGGAATTACGTGGAATTGCACTCTCCCACAGAACCATCTTGCATCAGATGAATTGCTTGGATATGTCATTGCTGAGTTTGCCAAATGCTGGTGATCCTCTCAAACAACCAGTTGGGTCTGCTAGAAGATCTCGACGAGTATTTTTGGCCACTATCGATATTCGAATCTCTATTGGTTTAATCATGGGTATCATGTTCACGATATACTCGGGAAATATGCTAGTCTGGGCGCCTCCAAAGGTAATGGATGTCTCCGGACTTTATGCCAATATTGTCTCCAGATGTCGAGCCAACCTTCTACTTGCCGACTTCTTAGGCTTGAAAAGAGTAACTTATGATTATCAGCAGAACCCGAATTTGACAAGATACTACCTGAAAACTCAGAGAGTGGATTTCAGTACAATTAAATGGGTTCTCATTAATGCACTCACCGTGGATGGTGAATTTATCGATGTCATGACTGAACGATACTTGAAACCTTTAGGTTGTCAGCACGCACGGAATGCTATTAACCCTATCCTCACACTTAGCGAGTATGGTGGCATGGTAATCTCAACGAGAGACTGGCTTGGTGGCACTGAAAACTTGGGTCTTGACGCATCCATGAAGTATAACGATGAATTATCTTCCGTTATCATTGACAAAGAGGCACTTTCGCGTAATATTGTAAGAGTTGTGGAAACCAACCCTGTTGAGTCCGATGACCATGGCTCAGATACCTTACGAGTTGATGCGTTTGGTTACCCTTTACCAGATGCTACATTGGCCGTGGTCAACCCAGAGCTGTCCACTTTGGTATTCAAGGGTGAGCTTGGAGAAATCTGGATTGACAGTCCTTGCTTATCAGGAGGATTTTATGGCCTCAAGAAAGAGTCAAAACTGATTTTTCATGCCAAATGCCGAGACGCAAATGGAATCCTCGAACAAGATTTTTTGCGGACTGGTCTTTTAGGATTCACTTTTAATGGAAAGGTGTATATTCTTGGTCTTTATGAAGACAGAATCCGCCAAAGAGTCAGTTGGATGGATCAGAAACATTTCAAGAGTCTCAATAAGGAGTTTGTGGTTGACTCGGGAAGAAGGTACCATTACTCCTCTCATTTATTGGCCACATTGGCTAATGAAGTGAAGGAGGTGTATGATTGTACCATATTCGATATCTTCATTGGCAACGAATACTTACCGGTTGCTATTGTGGAGGCTGAAGTGATCAGAAAGGTTCTAGACGAGCCAGATACTAATAATCCTGGAGGTGTCAAGTCAAAAGACAAGTACGACTACAGTACTAGTCCACTTAACGAGCTGGTCTTGAATGCAATTGCACAAAAATGTTTCGATACCTTGCACAAGAGACACCAGCTTCGTTTGTTTTGCGTCGTTGTTGTCGATTGTGACACTTTGCCAAAGATCTTGAGAAGTGGAGGCGTGGAAATCGCGAATATGCTCTGCAAGAAGAAGTTTTTAGAAGGCTCATTGAAGTCTGATTTTGTCAAATTCTTTGTTAGACAATCGATTAGTATGATTCCTCATGGTGAAGATTTGCTTGGAGGTATTTGGTCTCCTTTTGCTTCCCAGTTGAGAAATTCTTCATTGCAACGCTTTCCTGCTCAGTTTTCAACCATAGACTACAGAGAAAAAACCTACGATGATAGAACTAAAGCACCATTAACTGATTTCAAGAGTATCATTGACATCTTGAAGTTTCGTGTTGCCAATTCAGCAGATTCAATTGCATTTCAAAATATTGACACAAATGGCAAGAGCAGCTCTAAGCCATTGACTTGGAAAAAGTTTGAAATAAGAATCTACGCTGTTTGTCAATACTTGATCGAAAAGACTTCTGTCAGAGCAGGCCAATATGTGATATTAATGTACTCCCTTTCTGAGGAGTTCATCATTGCATTGTATGCTTGTCTTATGTGCGGAATAATTCCCATTCCAATACTTCCTTTCGATTCCAATCGAGTAGGAGAAGATTTTCCAGCCTTTGCAGGTGTTGTCAAGGATTTTGATGTTCGAGAAGTTTTTGTAAACGACGAGGTTGAGAAGTTCATGAAGAACGGACCAGTGGCTGACGCATTGAAAAGATTGAATCATATGAAGCCCTTGCGTATGAAGAATACATCCAAAATCACTAAGGTTTCAAATGTTGCTAGTTTGAACTCAAAGATTGCCAAATACCAGGCTGAGGCAAAATACAGAGACGAGAATACGATCGCCTTGACTTGGTGCAATTTCACTTCAGACCATTACAGAGTAGGGGCAACGCTCACTCATAGCAACATCATCCATGTTTGCAAAGTTTTCAAGGAAACTTGCAACCTCTCCTCCAAATCCGCCATCGTTGGTTGTGTTCGTCATGCTTCAGGAATTGGTTTCATCCAAAGTGCATTACTAGGTGTTTTCCTTGGAACCACAACATATCTCAGTTCGCCAGTGAATTTTGCGGAGAATCCCCTCGCATTTTTCTTAGCTTTATCACGTTATAAAGTGAAGGATGTTTTCGTCACAGAGCAGATGCTAAAATACGCCTTATCCAAATTCACGCCCAAGGGCTTCAACTTGGCAAGCCTAAAGAACATGATGATCAGTACAGAAAATCGTGTGGAAGTTGACCTTCTAAGGAGAATTGCTTCAAACTTCCAGCCTACAAAGTTGAGCGCCGCATCTATGTCTGCTGTGTATTACAATTGCTTCAACCCAATTGTTTCTACGAGGTCTTACATGTCTGTTGCGCCAGTCGACCTTTACTTGGATCCTATTGCTTTGAGACAAGGATACGTTTCAATTGTTAACCAAGCTGAGTATCCAAATGCCTTGAGAATCCAAGATTCTGGAATGGTGCCTGTTTGTACAGAAATTGCAATTGTTAACCCAGAAACACGCAAAGTTTGCAGAGAGGGAGAGTTTGGGGAGATCTGGGTTTGCTCTGAAGCAAATTTGGCCGGTTTCACGAATGGACCCAAAGGTCCTCCTGACAACTTCTGTCAGAAACAGTTCTTTGGAAAGATTGTGGATGGAAATCCAGAGATGACATACTTACGTACGGGTGATTTGGGATTCCTCCATCACATATCGATTTCAAGAAATTCCAATGTGGGCAAAGACGCACAACAAATTACATCATTTCAGCCACTTTTCGTGCTCGGAAAAATTTCCGATACATTCGAAATTTTAGGACTCCACCACTTCCCAATTGATATTGAGGCGACAATTGAATCATGCCATCCTGATATGTACAAGAATGGTTCATGTATATTCAAATGTTCCGAGTATACTGTCATTGTGTGCGAGACTAAGAGAACACGAAACTTTGCATCGCTTGTGCCGCTTATTGTGAACACTATCTATAGTAAGCATCATCTTGTTGTTGATATTGTCTCATTCATCAAAAAGGGCGAATTCCCAATCTCGCGGTTGGGAACGAAGCAGAGGACAAGAATCGTGGATGCGTGGGCGCAAGGTGTCATTCCACTTGCGGTACAATACGGTGTCAACTATGGAGAAAGTTCCATGATAAAACTCATCAAGGAAATCGATGAGGTTGCAAGGGACAATCCAATTACTGGTCTTCGAAACCCTGCACAGTCTTACTACGATAATGTGGTAGAGAATGTCTTTGACGAGGACGGCCCACCGCTTCACTTGAACGCCGGAGACGAGCCTTATGGCCACAAGGCAATGTTTGAGATGGCCAGCCACGAAAGTGAAGAGTAATTCAAAAGCCTAATAGATAATATCAAATTTAATGTCACACACACTAATAACTGATGAGATCGCTCATGGTGTACGGGTGTAATATCCAACGTATCGAGATTGAGATGTGTTGCTCCAAGTCAGAGATATTTACTCAATATTTTTTCATCCAGCCATGAAGCGCTCGGTCAGTCCTCAAACTGTGCTGGAGAATGATTCTCCGACCAAGAAGCGCAAAGGTTTTGGATTTTTCTCGACTTTGAAAAGAGCATTTTCAGGAATCACTGAGAAACAAGAAAAGTCCAGTGAAACTAATAACTTCATTGACCAAGATGTATTCCCAAGAGACTTCACATCCCGTAAGAGAAGGGAATCGGTTATTGAAGAATTGAAGTCCATGTCTCAGCACGTTCCCAGATCTTCTTCCATTGTTGGTTTGGCAACATACCAAACACTCAGAAACAGCCTCCAATCTGAGAAGGAAGCCATTTCAGGCGACCTGGAACAGAGGCGAATGAGCATGGTGGGTGTTGAGGAAGATGTTTTGATGAAAGAGCAGTCGCCGACATTCAATATTGTGCCTAGAAATCAGATCCTACCGACTAACTTAAATGAGATGGTGTTGGAGGAGGATGCCGGTCTTCCACTTGTCATTGAACATGAGTTTGCCCCTCTGTACAAAGATGCCGAAGGGAACTTAGTTCGGCCGCCATTCATTAATTTGGATCCTAGAGAGCGTTATCACTTACTCCAATTGAAGAAGTCCATCGAAGCCTCTGAATTCTTACAAAACAGACTTAAGTACATGATTGACCCAGATGAGACCACCTCCGTCATTAAACCAAACAACAAGGTGGAATCTTCAACACAGACGTATAATAAGGACTTCTTGGACCGTTCTCTACGTTTCAATGCTGTACGCACTAAGTTGGCATTGACTAACAGAAAGAACAAGAGAACCAAACGAGGATGTGGAATGTTCAGTGGAGAATTCTACTATGAACCAATCGAACCAAAGTCCACTCCACAAGCGGAGGTTGCTGAGTCTAAGCTTAATGGGTATTTGGGCAAGCTCAGTCTGCCTGCTTTCAAGAGCGCACCCACTAATAGTGGACCCAAACCATTCCCCGATGATGACTCGTCTAAGGAGTCTACTAATAGACAGAAATCAACGAGCCAACGTGCGGGTCTAGAAGAGTCCATTAGAACAGGTCAGGCAAAGGATGCAGTTTTGGATGATGATTATGTGAAAAAGACAGAGAAAATCTCTAACATCATTAAGCTCAAGGACCAGCCAGCTTTATTGAAAAAGGCAACAGTTGGACCGGGATCAGGCTTCAATTTTGAAATTAGTAAGAAAGATTTCGGGTCCATTTTGCAGACTCGCAAGGACGATGAAGAGCTCGTACAGAAGAGCTCAACTCCAATTTTGCCAGGATCCTCAAAACAATTATTCTCAGCGCCTCAATCTGGTACTACCAAATCTCTGGTCAGTAGTGAGAAGACACCACTTTTTGGTGGAGCTCTGAAGTTGACTTCCTTCTCGAAGGAGGAATCAAAGGCACCGAAACCAGCCTTTTCTCTCAACATATCGAGATCTACAGATCAAGAGAAAATTCCGGAGACGAAGCTGGATAATGCAGCAAGCAAGCCACTTTTCGGCGCCTCTAATACTGATACCTCCCAAGGTGCATTCAATCTTAGGTCAAGACCCACAGAGGTGGAAAAGAAACCTCTGGCAGAAAAACTGCAGTTCTCTTTTGGTTCCAAACCTGTTGATTCTGATGCCCCAAAACCCAGCTTTTCTTTCGGCAAGCAAGCTTCTTCAAGTCTGAGTGAACAAAGTAAAATTCCAAGTTTTGGTGCTGGTGTTAGTGTATCTACACCTCCAGGTAGTGGAATCTTTGGATCTAAGCCTTCAGAGAAGAGCGAACCACAAGACAATAGTGAAGGTCCAAAATTCTCTTTTGGAGAAAAGAAGGATACATCTAAGTTTTCATTTGGAGAAAAGAAAGAAGCTCCTAAATTCTCGCTTGGAGAGAAGAAAGAAGAGCCCAAGTTGTCGGGAGAGAAAGAAGGGCCCAAATTTTCTTTCGGTGATAAAAATGAAGCACCTACATTCTCTTTTGGAAAGAAAACAGATGAATCAAAGCTTCCTAGTGGAGAAAAGAAAGACATACCATCTATATCTTTCGGAAAAGTTGATTCAGCTCCCTCTACTCCATCATTTTCGTTCGGTGACAAAAAGCCAGACACTCCAGCTTTCAATTTTGGTAGCAAACCTGAAACAAAAGGACCTACAAGCGAAGAGGGCTCTGTCACAACTGCAAACACGAAGGACTCCGAGGGACCAAAAACACCGGCTACTTCTGTAAGTTTCGGCTTTTCGGCTCCAGCCAGTGAACAGAATGTCCAGCTTGGTCTGAAACGTGGTCATAATGACGAACCAAATACAAAGAGAACAAGACCAGGAGCAAGCTCCACATTCGGTTCAAAGAGTACAACAGAAATTCCAAAGTTCCTGTTTAGTACCACAGGCGCTGCTGTGCCATCCGGTTTGTCATTCAATTCCGTGGATGGTAAGAAAGATAATTCGGAGCCTCCTAATTTCTCATTCGGACAGACCGTTGGAAACAAATCGGAAACTAACACTCCGGCATTCTCGTTTGGAAACAAGGAAGCGCCTTCATTCAACTTTGGTCAGAAGGGTGGCGATGTTGCTAAAGAAACTGCCTCTGTATTCTCATTCTCTTCAAAGGAAACTACTCCCAAGCCTCAAACTGAATCAAAGCCAGCTTTTTCGTTTGGCAATGCGCCTGCTAGCAGTAGTTCGGCTCAAAATTCCTTTGGAAAACCTAGTGCTAGCCAGCCAGCACAAGCAATGAAACCGTCATTTTCATTCGGAAGCTCTGCCACTGCTGATCCAGCCCTGATTTTTGGGGGAGGGGCACAGGCACCAGGATTCAACTTTTCTGCTCCAGCTACCAAGCCTGGAGAATCTGCATTTGGAAATTCTTCTACAAGCTTTGGCGCTGCTCCCACCACTCCATTCAGTTTTGGCAATTCCAATGCACTTGCTGCTCCAACTCCACAGTCTGTACCTTTCGGTGGAGCTTTCGGCGGAGCCAATGGCATCAGCGCCACGCCCACACCCGGGTTTGGCCAAAACTCACAAATGCCTAACCCAGCATCAGTTTTCGGAGGGGGCAATGCTGGTCAAACCCCAGGTTTCTCGTTTTCCTCTGGAAACTTCAATAGTGCACCAGGTAGCTTCGGACTGGCCAGCAGAGAAAACACTCCTCCAGTTTTCGGGGGAAACCCTGCAATTGGACAGGTACCTGGTCAACCATTCACGCCGCCACTTGCTAAGCAAGGTCGTAAGATTGCCCAGATGCGCCCAAGAAAGAGATTCTAGAGGTTTCAATCAAGAGCCTTTTCATACATTATCATACGTGTTGCTATACATATATCTCATGCATTCTCCATTTTTAACTAAATACTACAAGTTCACTTGAAGCCCCATGTTATTCGCCTGTTTAAATTTTTCACACCCTCTCTCATCCTATTGCTATTCCATATCGTACAATTTGTCGTAAAGCGGAACAGTGCTATGCTCTGTTGATCCGAATGCGCGGTACGAGAATTATTCGAACAAGATCAACGGATCACTTTATCTGCCTGGAATGTCACAATACCCTTCCGTTTATCCGTCGGAGATCAAATACAGACCAGGGAGAATCCAGACACTTAGTGCTGACCAGGAAATTGCCTTGAAACAGTCGTGGGCTGCTCTCCTCAAGTATTGGGGCTATGGTGTGGAAATTTCCACCAAAGACATTCACAGTAAACGAGCGTTTGTGGCATCCAGCGTGACTCAAGAACTCACGAGGGTTTCCACTAATGCTTCTGTCTCCACTGCTAGTTTGAAGAAGAAGAAGTCGTTTTTTGGCCGCAAGAGGGCTGACGTGGACGATCAGAGTGTTATCAGTGATGAACGCACTAACAAGTTGAAAAACAGTCACTTGGAGAGGTATACGAAAGTGGATGAGGTCTCAGATCATATAAGCTACCTATATATTGAGCATTATGGGGAGATTACGGACAGTGAAGATGACGGGGATGATTTTGAGGACAGCGAAGACTCTGATGTGGAGTCTATTGAGACATTCTATTCGGCAATGAGCACTTTGGATGTATCTGGTGGAGAAGTTGTACCAAGCTTTATACAAGTTCCTTCCAAACCACCTAGAATTTCGATTTCGGCTAGCGAATCGTCTCTTAGGAAACAATCTACGACTAAGTCGACTTCGAGTCAGTTTACTGGGCCAACCGTGAAGACTAACAAAGACATTTACCCATTTATGAAGCAGTACAATCCCAAGGTACTTCATAACTCGATGATGTCATTCTGCCGTAACGACTTGTTTGATAATGTGTTGTTGCGTTACATTCGTGCTCGAAAGTATGTGGTTCCTGATGCCATCAAGATGTTTGCCAATAGTTTGGACTGGAAGACAAAGGGTTACAAAGCCAACGAGTTGGTGGAGGAAGGTGATGCTCCAGCCTACGTTAATGGAACACACAAGGGTTTTGTCAAGAATTTCACCGTGAGTAAGTCGATAATCCGGGGCCATGATAAGAACAAGAACCCACTCTTTATTTTCCAATCGCGCAAGCATTTCGCTTCGGACTCTCCCCTCGAGGAGACAGAACGATTTGCATTGCTTATAATCGAGTGGTGTAGGTTGTTTTTGAGAGAAGTTAATGAGTCCGTCGACACATGCACGGTAATGTTTGACTTGACGGGATTTTCAATGAAGAATGCTGACAATGCTCCCATCAAGTTTTTGACGTCTATGTTTGAGGCACATTATCCCGAGAGCTTGGGAATTGTTATTATTCACAATGCTCCGTGGATCTTTTCTACTGTGTGGAACATCATCAAGAATTGGCTTGACCCGGTGGTTGTGAGCAAGATTCACTTCACCAAAGGGTACGAGGAATTGAACGAGCTAGTGGACCCCAAATTCATTCCCTCAGAGTTGGGAGGAGATGATGACGCCGATAACACATACGTTTATCCTTCAGTCAAACATACGAGGCCAGCAAGGACCAAAGATGCAAAGTATAGAGAGTTGAGAAAACAGAGACACGAGCTCCAGATGAAGTTTTTGGAGACAACAAAGAAATGGGTTGAGTCCACTAACAGCGAGGTGAGCTCACAGTACTTGAAGGACAAAATCTACTTGAGTTATCAAATTTCCGATAACTACATTGCTTTGGATCCGTATGTTCGCAACCCCGGTATTTATGACCGTAATGGGACGCTTGTGTTGAGAAACTAGCGAAAAAGAAAAGGTTGAGGAATTAGGCAGCCATACTGTAGTGGCAGTGCCGAAAGGACATACGTGCTCAATATTTGGAAATTATTAATTGTAACCTATGAATGTTGTCAGAGGGAATTTGGCTAGATCGACTACTTTTGACCAATTAGACTAATTAGACAAGTTGGACCACTTAAAGACCAATTGACCAAGTTAGATCAGGTAGTTACCAAATTGGTGCAAGTGTGTCGCAATGTCGCCAAAGAAGGATCATTGTGACACTTTTACATCCCAGGCGCGGCTTTACGCGCACCATCATTCGACAGTCAGGGGCTCTCCTATTTATACCAGCTAACACAAAAACTGCGAAGGACGGTAGCAAAAATAAAAAGGGGCTCATTGCATTGTAAAGAAAGTATCTAAATTTTTTATGAAAACATGTTTAGCCCCCTCATTGTTGAAGGCTTGATTGGCTCTCGCATGATACCACTATAGCAGTCTCCCGACTCGCTGCAGGAAGACTCGTATGCTCGTTTACGGAAATTTTCGCTATAAAGCAGTGGAATATTCTCAGTATCATTATCCACGGAAATTTATATTAACAATGGCGCCTAAAAACATCGGTATCAAGGCCATGGAGGTCTACATTCCCACCAACTACGTCAACCAGGCTGAGTTGGAGAAGTTCGACGGTATCCCAGCTGGTAAGTACACCATTGGATTGGGCCAGACCAACATGGCGTTCGTTTCCGACAGGGAGGACATCTACTCGATTGCATTGACCGCAACTTCCAGATTGTTGAAGAACTACAATATCGACCCAAACTCCATTGGTAGATTGGAAGTGGGCACTGAGACCTTGTTGGACAAGTCCAAGTCTGTCAAGTCGGTGTTGATGCAGCTTTTTGGCGACAACGACGACATCGAGGGTGTGGACACCATCAACGCCTGTTACGGTGGTACTTCTGCCGTCATTAACGCCGTCAACTGGATTGAGTCGTCGTCTTGGGACGGCAGAAACGCCATCGTCGTGGCTGGAGACATTGCCATCTACTCTCAGGGAGCCGCCAGACCAACTGGTGGTGTGGGTTCTGTGGCCTTGCTTATTGGTCCTGACGCACCTCTTGTGTTTGACTCTGTGAGAGGCTCGCACATGGAGCACGCCTACGACTTCTACAAGCCAGACTTTACTTCCGAATACCCAGTGGTGGATGGCCACTTCTCTCTTACCTGCTACACCAAGTCCTTGGACCACGCGTACCAGAACTACTCCAAGAAGATCACTAAGGAAGCCGGCAAGACCGTTGGTATCTTGGACCACTTCGACTACTCTGCTTTCCACGTTCCAACCTGTAAGTTGGTGACCAAGTCTTTCGCCAGATTGTTGTACAACGACTTCTTGTCCAACCCTGAAGCATTCAAGGAGAAACTCGAGCCAGAGGTCTTTGAGCAGGTGTCTGCTTTGTCCTACGAGCAGTCCTTAACCGACAGAAATGTCGAGAAGGTGTTCTTGGGTCTTGCTAAGGCTGAGAGTGCAAAGAGAGTCACCCCAGCTTTGAAGGTGGCCACCAACACTGGTAACATGTACACTGCCTCGTGTTGGTCGTCTTTGGCTTCTGTGTTGTACTTTGTTGGCAGCGAAGCCTTGCAAGGTAAGAAGATTTCCGTGTTCTCTTACGGTTCTGGTCTTGCTTCCACTTTCTTGTCATTGAACGTGGTTGGCGACATCTCTGCCATCACCAAAGTGTTGGACTTGGACTTCAAGTTGGGCGAGGGTAGAAAGCAGAGAACTCCCCAGGAGTATGTTGAGGCCATTGAGTTGAGAGAGAAGGCTCACTTGCAGAAGAGTTTCAAACCTTCTGGTTCTGTCGACGACATTGCTTCTGGTGCCTACTACTTGGTTGACATCAACGACAAATTCCAGAGAGCTTACGAGGTCAAGAAGTAGAACTTTAGATTACTCCCACACTAATGTATTTATTGCATCGGAAATAATTGTAAGCCATAAGAATGTAATCTATTATTGAGCTCTTGTAGTATTCACCAAGGCTAGGAGGTACAGGTGTCACCAGAGCCAGTATTTGGGTTTTCGCTGAACCTGGAAATGCAATGGTACCTATGGTCGTGTGTGGCCCATTAAGTAAACACAAATCTCAAACTTTCACGACTAGCCGCTCAATACACGATATTAACTCATACGAAAGAGCTGTTTCACCATGAGAGAAGTCATCAGTATCAACGGTATGTGAATCCAATCTATTGAACTACCATATTTCGCGCTTATCCTGTCATTTTCTGCTCACTCCTTTCCAATTTATCCAATATCTTGACTACACCATCAAATCGCCCCCTTGATCTCGAAACTTGATGCTTTAGAGGGAATCCTTGAGGATTTGAAACCGTTTATTTTGACTGCTCGAGAGTTTTCATCTTATTTCCATACTTGGGTATCCGCGTAAACTGCCCTTTTGACGTGTAATACTTCAACGCCTACGAATACTAACATAACAGTCGGACAAGCCGGTTGCCAGATTGGTAACGCATGTTGGGAGCTTTACTCCCAAGAGCATGGAATCAGACCTGATGGTTACTTGCAAGAGGGATTGACCAGACCAAAGGGTGGTGAGGAAGGATTCTCTACCTTCTTTTCTGAGACTGGCTCGGGTAAATACGTTCCAAGAGCCTTATACGTGGACTTGGAGCCCAATGTGATCGACGAGGTCCGTACTGGTGCCTACAAGGACTTGTTCCACCCAGAGCAGTTGATTGCCGGTAAGGAGGACGCTGCTAACAACTACGCTAGAGGTCATTACACCGTAGGAAGAGAAATCTTAGACGATGTTCTTGACAGAGTTAGAAGAATGTCTGACCAATGTGATGGTTTGCAGGGTTTCCTCTTCACTCACTCCTTGGGTGGAGGTACCGGTTCTGGTTTGGGCTCTTTGCTCTTGGAGCAGTTGTCCATCGACTACGGTAAGAAGTCCAAGTTGGAGTTTGCCGTCTACCCAGCCCCTCAGGTGTCTACTTCCGTTGTGGAGCCATATAACACTGTTTTGACTACTCACACCACCTTGGAGCACGCTGACTGTACCTTCATGGTTGACAACGAGGCTATCTACGATATGTGCCGTAGAAACTTGGACATTGCTAGACCAAGCTTCAACTCTTTGAACAGCTTGATTGCCCAAGTTGTGTCCTCTGTTACTGCTTCCTTGAGATTTGATGGTTCTTTGAACGTCGACTTGAACGAATTCCAGACCAACTTGGTTCCATACCCAAGAATCCATTTCCCATTGGTATCTTACGCTCCAGTGTTCTCTAAAGCCAGAGCCAACCACGAGTCCAATTCTGTTTCTGAAATCACTGCCTCTTGTTTCGAGCCAGGTAACCAATTGGTCAAGTGTGACCCAAGATTGGGTAAGTACATGGCCACTTGCTTGTTGTACCGTGGTGATGTTGTCACCAGAGACGTGCAGAACTCTGTTGCCCAGATCAAGTCCAAGAAGACTGTTCAGTTGGTGGACTGGTGTCCTACTGGATTCAAGATCGGTATCTGCTACCAGCCTCCAACTGCCATTGAGGGCTCTGAATTGGCCTCTGCCAAGAGAGCTGTGTGCATGTTGTCCAACACCACTGCTATTGCTGAGGCTTGGAAGAGAATTGACAAGAAGTTCGACTTGATGTACTCAAAGAGAGCTTTCGTGCACTGGTACGTTGGAGAAGGTATGGAAGAGGGAGAGTTCACTGAGGCTAGAGAGGATTTGGCTGCTTTGGAGAGAGACTACGAGGAGGTTGGTACCGACTCGTTCCCAGAGGAAGAAGAGGAGTACTAGTTCTACTTCTGATGACGACCACATAATACCCATCTCGTTTTTGCTTCGAATTTACTCTTTTTATTTAGCGATGTTTACTTGGCATAGGGCCACTAATATATACCCGTGAGAACTTGTATTGGAGAATTGTCAAGCGATGAAACAAATTTCAAGAAGATTATTATTTTGACCAAACTGTGTTAATTTATTGACGAGTCGATATCCTAATGTTTGGGTATAGTGATCGGAATGTCCGGGTGTGAAGAAAAAACTAGAAGTATACAATAAACTAAGTCCCGCTCACACGTTTCTTCTACCGTAACATGTCAGATTTCAAGGATAAGAGAGAGTTGTTGAAGCAACCGCTCCATGGGATTTATATCCCGATTGCCCTCATCATCGTGGGCACTTGCATCATCGACTATCACTACTTGCCCTACACCTTGTCTTTCGTGGCCATTATGTGTACTATCAACTTCATGGATGCATGGAAGAGAAGACACAGCGTGGATCCAATCAAGTGGAACGACTTGGAGTTAATTGACAAGACGGTCATTTCCAAGAACACCGCCATCTACAGATTTAAGTTGAACAATGAAGATGAGGTGTTGAAGGTTCCAACCGGACACCATGTAGCATGTTGCTTCAGCATTGATGGCAAGGACGAGATCAGATATTACTCGCCAATCTCGAACGAGTTTGATACGGGCTTTTTTGACATTTTGGTCAAGTCATACCCTCAGGGTAAGGTTTCCAAGAGATTTGCCATGTTGAAGGAGGGCCAGACGGTCAAGTTCAGAGGTACTGTCGGCAGATTGGAGTACAAGACCAACATGGCTAAGGAGATTGGACTTATTGCTGGTGGTTCTGGTATCACGCCGATTTTGCAGGTGATCACCAAAATCATCACCACACCAGAGGACACTACGAAGATTAGCTTGATCTATGCCAACGAGACAGAAAACGATATTTTGTTGAAGAATGAGTTGGATGAGATGGCCAAGAAGTACCCTAACTTCTCTGTCCACTACACGTTGACCACTCCGCCAACCAACTGGACTGGCTCTGTGGGGTATGTTAAGAAGGACTTGGTAGAGCGTTACATACCTAAGCCTTCTGCTGACAACCGTTTGTTTATCTGTGGACCTCCAGAGATGAAGAGAAGTCTTATTGAGATTTCGTCTGAGTTGGGCTGGGAGAAGACTACCATGAAGTCTGCTGCCTCTGATCAGGTGTTCTGTTTTTGAGTGTGTGTTGTGCAGTTTTAAGGAAACCCGGTGTCGTAGTTGATTAATAGACTTAAGCGAATCAGTGAATACGTGTAGTGTTGCATTTCCAATTTATAGGAGAGCTTAGGTGGGAGAATTTGCCAATCCATGGAGATTCTACTTGTTGCAAGCGAGAGTTGTTTCTTTTGGTCGACAATTTCGAAGTTATACGATTGGAGGTCCAGCGAACTCGATCATTGTATACGAATTGAATTTGCTTGCTATTCTGATTTTTAAAGGCAGAAAGTTCAATTCTTGCTTCTCAGCCCAGATGCATTATAATGGAAATAGTCAGAACTCTCTCTCATGGCTACCAGGTTCAATGTTCATATGTAATAAAAAAGGTTGATCAGATATAACTTTCTGAAACCCAATCGAGCTTAACTCATTTGGCAACCCCCACAAGTTCCTTTAACTTTTGTCGACTATCTTTCATCTACCTCATTTACCTCATCTACTTCCATAATCAACCTCTTCCCCAGACCTACACATACCAAAAGTCATCACTACTTACTAACTGCCATAGACCCAGCCATGATCGAAGACAAATCGATCTGCAGCTTCTACCAGAAAATAGGCGCCTGTCGACATGGCGAGAAGTGTTCCAGAAAACACATCCGTCCGTCGGAATCGAAAACCGTGCTTCTAGCCAATCTCTACCAGAACCCAAAGGTTCAAAACGATGGCGATGATGGCCCAGAAACCCAAACAAACAACACCTTTGACCACTTCTACGCAGACATTTTCCGTCGTCTAGCGAAAGAGGGCACGATCGACCTGGTGGTGGTGTGTGAAAATGAAAACTTCCATCTCAGTGGAAACGTCTACGTTCGGTTCACTACCACCGATGCCGCCGCCAAAGCAGTAATGTCACTCAACCTGGAATGGTACGACAGTAAACCGGTGTATTGTGAGTTGTCGCCAGTGTCCAGTTTCCATGAAGCAAATTGCAGAGCCCATGATACCAACACATGTACTAGAGGTGACCATTGCAACTTTATGCATGTTAGAAAGCCCTCCACTGAGCTCAAGAAGAAGTTGATGAATGCACAGGAGAAGCTGGTGGCGTTGCATCATCTCCGAGAGGCGTTTGGCGATCCCGAGTGGGGAAGAGAATGGGAGGCTGCCACTACTCAAGAGTATAGAAGAACGAAGAAAGAAGAGAAGACTGAGAAGCAGGAAGACGAGAAGAAAGATGAGAGCGATGATGAAGTTGCTACCACTACTACCACAGAGGCGGTGGCCAAGTTGTTTGCGTGATTGCGAAGCATTGACTTTGGTCTGAGAATTGATATGACGATTTATAATGCTTTTGCAACCGGGTTGACATATGGAGATTCGATTCATGTGGAGATACAATCGACGTTGAGGTTCTATCCATATCATAACTTGCTATCTTATTGGTCGAATCTATCATGAATATCAATGAGGAGTTTTGTGTGGGTATGCATCAACTTCCCTACCTATATTTCGAGTGGTTTTCGTTTATATCACATGTTCGTGATAGTAATCCCAGACTTGATCTGAACCAGCCAACCAGTGGACACTAACTTGTCTTTGGTAACCTTCCATGTGGCTCAAACACTGCCTCATTACTTGTTTTCACCTGACAACTGGCTTATCGCACCAACGTCAGATTCCAGCCAATGGTGAGCCAGACATTCTTGCGAAGCGCAATCTACATGGCCAAAATATTTGTCATCCCAGCATCAAGATCGTCCAGCACGATCGCCGACTCTTAAATCTATCGACTCGAAAATGTACAAAGTTTTTTCTTTAATCAACATTTGTAGAATCGGATTGGTGATTGGATCCATCGCTCACTGATAAACCTTATGGGTGCAAGATATCAAGCGTTGAAGGGCCTATCAAGCAAAAAATTAGAAACCTACACAGAAATTTAGACTCAATTAGCCTCAAAAATAGCCAATCAGTGCCCACTTATAAAAAAATGAAACTTTGTCTTGATTCCCATTCCCCAGATTTTGCCTTTCTTCTTAACCCAGGACGTGCACATGCAGCCTACTTGACCATACAGTTCCCCAGTACCGCACCATTCGAGATTCCGATCATCCCACCCGTCTTCTTCCAGGGCCTCCAAAGTTAGCCGGACCTTCCCAAGTCTTTTCATGGCATTCATGCTGTCACTATTATACCGTCAATCGGTGCCCATATTGTTAGGTTGCGATCTCATGGGATCTCTACGGTCTCTCCACACAGATGCCCTAATCAGAGGTAGTAGCGGAGGCATTGGATTGCGGAACGGCAGGGTTTTGTCATTTAAGGAAGTGAAAACTTGTAAACTACCGCAAACATCCCGGTTGGATAACGTTCGCTCAGCCGGTTCGCCGATTTTGCGCCGAAGCCTTCATTGGATGTCTGGCCTGTGTGATTTGAAATCTCACGCTAAGAAGTACACTACTGGCCAGAAAAACCTCCACCTGTCGTCGAGCCTATCCACTAGCAAAGTCACGGAAACTACCAAGGATATACCTAGTTCACATAATTTAGATCATATATTCGGTCAGAATTTGAAAATGGACGAACCCCATTCACATTCCCATGGTGGGACTATCTCACACAACTCGAATGAACAAGTCAACACCAATGATCAGATCAACCACAACGACCATAACAGCCACTCGCATTCGCATGCTCAAGCACACTCGCATTCTCATATTGACGATCACGCTCATACTCACTCTCTACTCCACTCTCACTCTCATGGGCCCAATGAGCTTTTGAGTAAAGGTTTCACCACCAATCCAGCAGTGAGAATCACCTGGATAGGACTCTTAGTGAATGTTGGCATGGCAGGAACTAAGGCAGTAGGAGGTGTATACTTCCACTCCCAGGCGTTAATTGCAGATGCCATCCACTCGCTTTCAGATATGATTGCTGATTTCTTGACATTGGCGACTGTCAACGTCTCGCTGAAGGAGGGCTCACCTACCAGATTCCCCTTGGGATACGGCAAAATTGAGTCGGTGGGAACCTTCCTTGTCAGCGGGGTGTTGCTATTCGCTGGCTTTACCGTGGGTTGGTCCTCACTTCTCCAGATTTTCGAGTATGTCTTGCCTTCCCACATATACGACTACTTGCTGGTTCTCCAAGTCCACTCACATTCCCACAGCTTTGGTGCCGAGGCTCACACTAACCATTCTCATTCACACTCCCACGCTCCGGTAGCTGAGGCTGACGTCCAAGTAACCAAGCAGCCTCCTAACATCAACGCTGCATGGCTTGCTTTGGCCTCCATTGGTGTGAAGGAACTCTTATATAAACAGACCATGAAGGTTGCTTTGGCTACTCATTCTAAGGTTCTAGTGGCAAACGCATGGCATCATCGTGTGGACTCGTTGACTGCAGCTGTGGCTTTCCTCACGGTCACAAGTGGCTATCTTTTCGGAGTAGTATGGCTTGATGCTGTTGGAGGATTGCTTGTTTCGATGTTGATCATTCATGCTGGCTTTGGCACATTCAAGGATGCATGGTTCGAGTTAGTAGACAGAGGTGTCCCGGAGAAGGCGGAACAATACGCAAATGTCAAACTGATGATCGAGGAAGAAATGGAAAATGTGGCCAATGTCACTGGTAACCAATTGCTAGTGGTGGATCTTTCTGTATTGAATGCGGGTGCCAGATCAAATGTAGTGGTCAAGTTGAGCACACCACAGAATCTTTCGCTCGAAACCATGAATAAATTGGAGTTTGATTTGTTATCGCTGCTCAGATCAAAAGACCGCCACCTCGGCAGAGTTTTCGTTCAGTATGAACTTCAGAAGGATTTCAAGTCGTCCAGCGCCAAGACAGATGCTTAGATTTAGACAAGCTTAAATCTGAGGATTGAATTGAGAACACGATTCTTATTAGACTATGGACAGGTTAAAAAACTACTCTTGTAGCATCTATTTTTTGTTCTTTTTCTTGCTAGACAGCTTTCCCTCAATGAAGCTCAAAATCTCATCCACGGATTTTGAAGCAATATCTGGGTCAACATTCTGCTTCTTACCCTTCTTTCCCTTAGTCTGGGCAGGTGCAGCCTTAGGAGCGGCCTTGGAAGCACTCTTAGCGTTTTTGGCTTGCTGAGCCAACTGTTTCTTCTTTTCAGCAAGCTGGTGCTCACTGTAAGCCAAGTATCCGGAGATGTTGGAAGCGAAAGTTGCACATTCTTTGGTGATCACATCGTCTGGGCCTACAACCTTGTTGAAGATGTCAGTTGCCTTGTTGAATTGCTCCAAAGCTCCCTTATAGTTCTCAGCTTGGACGAGAGAAACACCGTAACGATGCCTGATAATACCAGTGATATCGCACACTTCTCCATTCAAAGCAACGGAAATTTCGATGGCCTTCTCAAAGAACTTCTTAGCATCCCCAATGAGGTTCAACTCTTGCAAGATGTTACCGAAGTTAGACAAGGTGTTAACGGTGTTGGGGTGGTCCTCTCCATACACGACGCTCCAGTTCTCGAAAGCTCTGGTGTTCAACTTGATGGCACTCAAGTGGTCTTTGTTCATGCTGTCGTAAAAAGAGGCCTTTGAGTACGAGTTGATGGTTTCGTAGCTGTCGACACCGGTGAGTCTCTCATACAAAATGGCAGCCTTGCGAGCAACAATGGAAGCTTCAACATTCATGTTGCACTCTGTATAGATCTGGGCCAAAGTGGAGTAGAAAGCAGTGGTTTCAAGGTGCACACTACCATAGATCTGCTGGTAGAAAGAAACCAATTCGGACAAGAGAGCCAAACCGACATCTTTCTCACCATTTTTGATCTGGTGTCTAGCAGTCTCGAAGATCTCATCGACAAAAGAACATCTGAAGGTCGAATCTCTGACCACAGGAACAAAATTGATGATGTCATCGGCGACAAACACAGTAGTCTTCTTTGCAGACTCAGCAGCCACAGGCTGTTGCTTCTTCTTGCCCTTCTTCTTATGAGAAGTTTCAACCACAGGCTCTTTGGCATCGGTGTCAACCTTCTGCTGAGCAGCATCAAACTCTTCCTTGGTAAAATAATACTCCTGAGCTCTCCACTGAATACCGAACTTGAGAGCGATCTCTCTGAGCAATGGCAATGGCTTAATGTTGCTGACCCAGTCAGAAGGCAAAGTGTATCTGTAACGAATGTAAACTTCCTTGGACACCAAGTCAGCAATGTTTGCTGGAGTGATCTTGGAGAATTCCAATTCCTTCTCAGAGAACAATGGCTTGATAGCCTCATCCACAATAACCTCTGGAACCTCGTTGACAGCGCTTCCTAACAAACAGTTGTGGAAGTGAGCAACAAAGTATGGCTTCAAGAGAGCTGGAACAGCCTGGCCCTCCTTACGCAAGACGTGCTTGGAAGCTCTAGCAATCATCTCCTGAACAGCAAGTCTGTGCAAAGCGTTCATGTTAGCAACAACTGGCACCAATTTGGCAGCAGAAGGTTCTTTGTCGTCCTTGTCGTCCTTCTTATTCTCCTCTTCCTTCTTTTCCTCGCCAGCTTCCTTCCTGGCCTTCTCTTCCGAAGCTCTTTGGGCAATCAAGTTCTCGTTAGCCTTAATGATGTCGGCAAGTTCAGCATTGTGTTGCTCGAGTTTGGTCAATGATGCAGAGGCAATTTCTCCCAAATATCTCAAGTTGATACCGATCTTGTGTAAGTAATCACTCAACTGAGCACCGTCGAATGGAACAGCATTCTTGGCCACGTCATCCAAAAACTCTGGAATCAAGTGCTCTCTGACGAACTTAGACACCTCCCTTACAGAATTCTTATCTTCCTCAGAATCTTCAACTCCGGTGAAGGCATCTGGGTTCAAGGTAATCTGATCATGGGGAATGGCAACTTGGGGTTTTTCTTCCTTGTCAAATTCTCCTTCCTTCTCCATACGCTCAGTCTCCACCTTAAAGATAGCAGCAGCCTTGCGCTTGTACCATTCGGCAACTGCCTCGTGTCTAACCGAAGCTTCTTTGTGTGGGTATGAGGTCTCAGAACCGTTGTAATGAGCATCCAAAAACTCAATATCAAGAGGGGTGGATCTGTACAAATCGATGATGTACTTTCTGTTATCAGTGCCAATAATACCCTTGGTATCCTTAGATACAACCAAGTCATTTCCAGATGCACCGTCAGCCAACTTCACGTTGTGTTTTTTCAAGTAGAAAGCCTCAGCGAATGGCTTCAACACCTCATCAAATTCAGCAGATGACTTGATCTGGTTAGCCTCCAAAGAGTATCCGTAGGCAACCTTATCGATTGGCTCACCATTCTCGTCAGTCGAGTCTGAGAACACACCTGGAACTGGAGCTTGACAGATTATACGTTCGCCCAAGTAGTCAACGATACATGTGAGCAAGTTGAACACACCGGAAACATCCACTCTGTTTAAAAGCTTGACGGTAGCCAAGTCCTTAGCAAAACAGTAACGAGCAGCCTCATCTCCTCCAGTGTTGTCGTGTGCGCCCGTGGCATTGACACCGAAACTGTAGAAGATGTTGTTTCTCAAGAAAATATGCTTATCGCGAGACTCTGCTGGGTTCAAAGGAACTAAGTTACCCTTAAGGATGTCAACGGCAGTGGAAACAGCGGTCTGGTTGAACTCCTGGATGTACTTGTTGAGCAACTTGTCACGAAGCAATCTCTCGTTGAAAGATTCACGAGGGAACTCCTTGATTCCTTGAAACTCATCGTTCCAGTCTTTGACTAACTCTGCACCATCCACACCGTTCGAAAGCAATGGAACCTGCGATCTGGAAATATCGGGAACAGTCTGTTCTTTGAGTTCCTGCTCAGAAACCAACCATGGGTAAGATGCTGGAGCCTGAGAAGGAATCAAGTAGGACTCCGAAAACTGAGAGTGGTTGGCCAAAGCTTGCTTGTTACTCTCAATGGTAGCAGAGAATTGAGCAGATAACTCACTTACCAAGTTTAACAACAAGTACTCGCGATGGAAGACACCCTTCTCGTTGATCTTGAGAGCTGGGTTGAAATAAGCGTTGGATAATCTGCTGACGAAAAAACCTGAAGCATGACAAGTGATGGAGAAGGTCTCACTTTCCAAGGTGGTCAACGTAAGGTACAACAAGTCACCCTTGAGACGTTGCTGCTGAGGAACTGGGTTCCATTGCGACAAGGAAAGCAACTTGATGGGAAGCTTCCAAGTGGACAAGACAGAGTCTGCGGAAGCGTGGGCTACCAAATTCAAGGAAGAAGGCTCAATGAGCACCTTGGCGACATCCCTGATGGCCGACTTATCTTCATCAGCAATTTCTGGAGTCTTCTCCTTCTGTTCCTTGTCATCCTTCTTCTCTTCCTCCTTCTTTTCGTCGGATTCTTCGCCATCTTCGGATGCAGAAGTGGCTTCAATGTTCCTCAAACCCAAAGAGTTCAACTTAGAACCTCCAGCAGCAACACCCTCGGAGCGGGCAGCGTGGTCAAAGAAGTTCATGCCAATGTTCTCTCTGAAGCGAACCAAGTGCTCATAAACATCCTTCAAAGTGTATGGTCTTTCGACCAATTCAAGCTTCACATCACCGGAAACCTCGCCTAATGCATCACCCAAGGTAGAAAAATCATCGAAGTTATCAGTGATTCTGACACCTTGGTACACAAGCGAGTAGTTGGTCAAACTGTTCAACACTGAAGTGGCTGCTAAAGCTTCCTTGACATCAGAGATGGTTTCCTGCAATGTGTGATGGGTCTCAACAAACTCGATCTTGGTCCGCAAGCAGGCTGGGAGCAGGATCCTGAGCTTCAACTCTGGCGGAGGTGTAGATTCGGCCATTAGTGAAAATTGGATATTGGAGTTTGGCTGAAAATTTTCGAATAGTGGAGAACTTGGAGTGCAGGTTGCATGGTTCCCGGCAGATCGCTGGAAGTATGGGGACGATGGCTTTTTGTATTTGAGAAAGGGTTAGTTGAGTTTGATATCAAAGTGAAAAGTGCTATCTCTTTCCAGTCCACTTTTTTTTATAGTGTCGGGGAATAGGATTATGGGGAGCATTTCACCGACTGAATGGATGCGAATGTTCAAGGTTCGGTGACTAAATTCTAGTGCTAATGAAAAGAAATAAAAGAGAGAGGAGAGAATGGGCTAAGGAAAACTTTCGACCTTTTTATTTCTCTTTTTCACCCTTTTTTTTCGTGTTTCAATTTTTTAGTTCAAGTTACGTGAGTCCGTTTACGAATCATTACTCATAGTGGTGCACACAATCCAGGTTCATTTACCCATCCATCGCCATCAACTGGCTCTAATAAAGCCATAACAGTGGTCGTGACTTTGGAACTTGTTTATAGTGCTGTGATACCCATAAATTCTGTAAAAATTTCCATTGGCTACTCTCGACCTCATTTCCTCACGCCGTCCCATTCCAGCAATAGCAATTACAGAGTTAGATAAGTTCATACTGCTATTTTTCCCAGAAGAGATACACAAAGTTAGCTTCGAGATCCAAGTTCGAAGGAAGAGATAATATCCAAGTTCGAAGATACTGTGAATATCTAAGTTCCTCATGAATCAAGACTCCTTGGGTAATACCTATGAACAGGAAACTCCTCAGGTGCTACCTCAGGTGACCATCAACGATCTTCCCGTGGAGGTTCTAATTGGCATCTTTGCAAACCTCTCGCCAGTGGAATTCAAGAATCTTCGTCTAGTCTGCCGAAAATGGAACTTCGTTCTTTCGGATCGGGCAGTGTGGGCCAAAGCGTTTGGAAACAGGTTTGGCACCGGTCCCACGTTTGCCTCAGTAACAAGGTCTCAAATGTGGCTACTGGAGTATTTTGGACGTATCTCTGCCACTAAGAAATGGGCCAAAGCAAAAGCTACTGCTCAGCTGTACCGATTAATCAATAATCAGTACGGAATAGTTGATCACATTGAAACTGATTTCATTCATGATCGCTTTTTAATGTTTGCTGGTGTCTCTGGAGCAGTGTCTTATTGTACATTGAGTCTGGGAAAGAACCAGGTGTTTATTCCTGATGATCCACTGTTCTCTCGAATTCTGGCTTACGACGCTACATGGACATATTTATGTTGGGGCAGAACAACTGGAGAAATATACTTGAAAAACCTAGCGACATCCACTGCCTCAGGATCAAACCGTCTGTCGCTCACCAAGATTAGAAGCGTTAATACTACCTCTTCAGAGTCTGAGCTTCCGATCTCGATTGTCAAACTCAATCGAGAACCCGATAAGCATAAGGCAAAGGTGGACATTGTGTCCATGAACACCATGGGTCTCGTACAGTTTTGGTCATTGCTGGGTAAAGAAATATCCTCGTTAGATCTTAACGACTCTGCATTCTTCCTCGACACGAACTTTAAGAAATATATCGTGGTTGTGTCTTCGCATTTCATCACCTTGGTTGATTTCAACACCCACGAGTTATTATCTAAATTTGAGCATGGATGGACATTTTCCGAAACTCCAGTTGCGGTAAACGTTGATTTTGGAGATCTTAATGTCGTTATATGCGACGAAACATGCGTGAGAGTGTTCCACTACGCAGATTCAAGCTTTTCTGTTCTGGAGGGCCATGTGCCCACAGAAATGACCATAATTGACGGCACCATGCAGACATCATCAGCAGTCAGAAATAAGAACATCGTTGGGGGTGATGGGCTTCTCTATGCCATCACACTTTCAGATGGCAGTGTGTGCGTGTTTAATATTCGAGATGCGCCCTCCCATTTGAAGTTCCCCGTTCGAATCTTGCCGTTTGCAGACTCAAGGTCCCCAACCGGAATCGCCCAATATACAAAAGTGGCACTCAATAGCAGTGTGGTGGCCATCGGAGCATTAGCAGATTGGATCCATATTTATGATGCACATTCCGGCGAATATCTTCGAGAAGGTGCTAAGGTTTCACGGAAATTCACACGGAATGGTGTAGCACCGATACTGAAAATTGAGTTTGGACCCAACGGCGCCTGCGGCATCATCGTGTGCGGAGATGTTGTTCAATACTTTCGGTTTGGCGAAGAGGCGAAACCCAAAAAGAAGCCCAATGCGCCACTAGTAGCCGATGCCTCGTCTAGACGGGAAATGCATCGACACATTCAAGCGCAAATTGATGACTACGACTCGCTACAACATTCGGAGTTTGAGCTGGAACGCATGGCTGACAAGTATAATGGCACTCGATTTGATTCTGAACAAGAAGAGTGGAGAGTTGCTCTTGCATTAAGCGCAAGCTACGCAAACAATGAGGAAAGTTTAGATGAATTGGAGAGAGTGATTGAACTTCTGCAAACAGATGTTTCTAATGTTCTGGAAGATGCTGTGGATGAAGATCTAAAGTTGGCGTTGGCAATCTCTAAACAAGAGAGTTTCAACGTACTAAACAGTGGGGTTGAGAGCCCTGAACACGTTGGTAGTCATTCTGGGGCTAATGTGAGTCAAAGTCGTGCAAATGGACAGATCCAGAGAAATGAACAGGAGCACAATAGACAGGAGCAGAGTGGGTACGGAGACTCAGAAATACAGGTTGGGAACTCCGAAACTTACGAATCAGATGAAGAAGTCTTGAGACGAGTATTAGAACTTCTGCTCATAGAACATTAAATTTGACAAGGTTTACGTGTTTTTTAACATACCCAATCATACGTGTTAAAAAGCGACATTGCATGATTTCTTTACTGCATCTGAAGTTGCATCTTGCAGACAGAGATGGCAAAGGAAGAAATACCCGGATTTTGACCACGTGACCTGGGCACTGGAAGGTCTAAAGACACTTTCAAACATCTATTTTATACCATTGATACTATTTCAAATGATTTCAGGTATGTTGCAAATGATGCGTATTAATGGATTAATTCATCGGGGTTGTGAAATATCCCTCATGAGTTGCCAAAACATGACCGTCCCTCCGCTTCCCCGTGGAGGACCCGTAAAGTTCCGGTGTGAAGTGCCTATCACCGCTCCGGACAAAAAAATGGCAAATAACCTCCGTCTATTTCTATTTGGTGTAAACACCTTTTTTTTTCATATTTCATCTTACCTCTCATTTTATTGCTTGTGCTTTTGAGCAGCTTGGACAGTCTATCGCTTCTGCTCCATCTCTGGCCCTCTAGGCCATCCACATATCGACAATGCATTTCAACTTCATTAGAGGCCCCAAAGCTGAAAGAGTCAGATTCTTCCAGAGCTCGATCCCATACTTAAACAGCAATGCTGTTGCACTCCGTAAGTCTGGAAATGCTCGCAAGTGGTCGCAGGAGGAACCACATCCTTCCAACCACCGCATCTTGACTTTGGCCAATGGCCATTATGGAATCTATTTCACAATCTTCAACCACGAGCTCAGGAGAGAAGAGCGTAGTGGCATGGTGGAAAACACCAACCCACTCATTGTATTGGTGGTGCCTTCCAGCCCACTGCCTCTCTTCATGCCCGATTTCTTCATTTCCAGGGCCAACCAAGATATTCACAACGACATCACCGAGTTGAAGTCTGTATCGCAGTACTTGCTATCAACAACGTCACTTTTAAATCCAAGGCGCTATTTGGGCCAGTTTTTGATGTCTAGGAGAGGCTTCCGCACGTCCGCAAGAATCCTAGATCGAGATAACTCCAAACAACCACCAGAGCCACAGCATCTACCTGTTGACGAAGTGGAGGAGCCAAATGCCGCCGAACATATCTTAAAAGTAGAGGAACTTCCTGAAACTGCTCAGGAGCCAGTGGAAGAGCCCTTCGAATCCTCATTCAAGAGATCCCAGGAGAATAAGATTGTCTCCGTGTTCGCTGCACACACTTCATCCGACGATTTGAACATAATCTACCCACTCTACCAATCTTTGAAGAGAAATGGAATAGCTCTTTCTTCCATCTACGAATACAACATTGTGTTGAAGTCTATTGCAATGAGATCACTTGATAGTGAACACACTTTGGAAACTACCGAGTCCAGACTTACTTGCTTATTGACAGTTTACCAGGATATTCTTGCTGCTTGCTCTCAAAACCCTGAGTGCAAGCCCAACTATGAAACTTTCAATATTGTTCTTGATGGCATCTTTGATGGTGCCGTGAGAAGTATCAGGTCAGATTCAAACATCAGCATTGCCAATGACTACTACCAGACAGCAATGCGTAAGTCTGAGGAGTTCTGTCAAGTTGGTATCAAGCTTTTCATGTCCGTAAAGGATCAGAATGAGCTCGACTTGAAGTCTATTTTGCCAAACTTGATCGCCACACTCAACATGCATCCAAACTTGTTGTACAAGAAGTTGATTTCCGACTTAATTGAAATCTGCAAAATCTGCACTGCCGATGGTTCCTACTACGTAGGACTTATCCAGTTGTCCAAGTACTTGAAGTGCCTCAATGTCTTGGAGTCAAACGCGAAGGTGTACGAGTACATCACTTCCATTTTTGAACAGTACAAGGCACAGGCTCAAATCGAACCCTGTCTTGTCCAGGTTGAGTATGATGTTTATTCGGCATTGATCCAATCGTTGGTTTATAACGGTAATTTGTCTATGGCAACAAAGTTCTTGGACGACATCCTAGTTGATTTCAAGGAATCTATGAGCTCTATTTCGGACAAGCTGCTTAAGAACCACAAACTCAATGTGTCGGAATTGATTTCCACTTATCTTCAGGCACTCATGGCTTCTGGTAAAAGAGAAGACTTGAACAAGTCCTACAACATGCTTCAAAAATTTCTTGAAGTTCCTTATATTCCTGAGCTTTCTGTGCAATTTTACAACGACATAATTAACAGGTTCATCAACGAGTACACACTCTCTGAGATTAACAGGTCCCAAGGAGTTGACGTGGCTTCGAGTCAGAGAATTCTCTATACCAAAATCTGGGAACTCTATGACCGCGTAGCTATCAGAAAAGATTTCCAGAATGTGCTTGTTGAAAACAACGGATTGCCTGATTTTGGGCTGAACATTAACTGCAGAGAATTCTTGCTTTCTCTTAGCTTGGACTTGGGCGACCATTCTCAAGTGACTCGTTTGTTGAAGGAAATCATGCTCAAGAACCATGCCATCAAAGATTGGAATGTCAGCAAGAAGTTGTGTCTTTACTTCTACAACGGGATTTCGGCATACGGAAACACATACTACTTCGATCTCTTGTGGAATTTCGTAGAACAACAGGCCAGCAACTACTTCAGAAACTCCAAAGTTTTGAACAGCTTCTTGAGTGAGCACGTCAGCTTCCTTTTGTTCGAGAACTCTGAAAACTTCAACAGAATTTTGGATTCGCACATGGTGTACAATGCCTTCAGCAAGTTTAGTCTCAGAGATGACAACATCTACGGTGTTATGTCAATTGCAACTTTTTTAATGCATCAATATCCATCAGAGGCACTGTCTGCTCAAGCTTTTAAGTTGATGCAATTCGAGGCCTGCCTAATCAATGAATTCGAGGACTCTGAAAATCACTATTTGCAACTTTCACCTGAACTTGTTCAGTTGAAGAGGGCATTGGCCGAGCTGTTTGCCTTCTTGTATTCATCTACGCCTAACATGCGTTTATCTTGCGATATCAGTGATGCATGTCGAGCATTGGAATTGGACTTGGTTACTGATGGCCTGTCCATGGAAAATGTTGTCGAGAAGGATTTCAAGAGAGACTTGTCTGCTTTGTTCACTGTTAACCACTCCGTTGCTGTTACTGAATTTTTAGAAACTTTCAAGCTTGGTTGCAGCTTCAACGAGTCAACGTGGAATTCTGTAATCAATATGAACTTCGTATACGACGTTTTGGAAAGGGAAAAATACTTCAGCATTTCTGAATTTGTCCAAAGGATTGTGGATCTGAATCTTGGTGTGAATGCTGAGGTCGACATAGTTTCTGATTTGATCAGATTGAACAGCGAAAGAACCAATATTGAAATCCTCAAGTTTCTAATTAAGGACCACATCGACGACCACATCGACTTGTTGTCGACAGAAAAAGTCATGTCTTCCCTTGTGGATTTCTCTAACGTTTCTGAGAACAAATACTTCTTGGATCTCCTAGTTAACAACTTGGAGATTGTTCTCTCAAGAAATTCCAATTCTTCGTGGCTCGCGAAGTTGTTCAGTAAGTTGAACAATTCTGGACACGCTGAGAAGATCTCAATTTTGATGGAGTTGAATAAGCAGAAACTTATCTTCGGGCTTGACCTTACAAATCCCAATGAAGAGGAGCTTTTGAAAGTTGAGTTAATGGCATTGTTGGCTCTTGGCAAAAGCGAAGAAATCAATCAGATCTTCAAGTACTATTTTGATGGTAAAGAAGGCAACACTTTGTTGTTGAAGTCTGATAAATTGTTAGAGTGCCTTCTCAACCACTATATTGCTATGGGCGCATACGAAGATGTTGTGACCAAATTTGGTCCCCTTCAGGAAAGATCCTCTGGCATTAAACAATTAATTCAGTTTGCACAGTTGATGTGTGGTTTAAGTAAAACCGAAAACCATTCTAAGATCAATAACTATGCTGACTCTAACACAGTGGGTCTTGCTATTTTGAATGAGAGGGATGTCTTCCTGATGAGGGACATTTTCCAGAAAAACCAACTGCTCATTAGTGATAAAGAGCAATTTTTCAACTTTTTAATAATGTGCTTGTCCAAGGCATCATTATTGTCTGGTGAATTACACTCTTCTCAGATCAACAACAGGTTTGAATCTATCATTAAGTTGTGCAAAGTGATGCGTTTGAATGAAATAAGTGTCCCCAGCTTGATTAATATAATCAAGCTTTTAGCACTTACAAACGCAAAGGGTTTATTGAACATTCTTGTTAACAAGTTCGTAAATGGAAAAAAGTTGTCGCCATTTGTCAACATTTACTTTTTGCAAGTGAAAATTGAGGGCCCTCAAGAAGCCTCACTCCTTTTGAACGCGTTCAAGTCCGCACTTTTAGAGGTTGGAGACGATGTCAACGCTGAAATGATTGCTGAGTACGAAGCAGGTTTGGCTTGAATTATTTATGACGAGTACTTCCTGGTTCAGACCATATAAAGTACGATGAACGACTATTTATAATAATGATAATATACATGATAGATATACTCCCGTAGCTATTCTAAGCGGGAAGCTGTTGGTTGCAGTCCAAAAAACTTGTTGATAAATTCGTTCATGTTGTTTTTCAAATGTTCCGGCCTCTCTCTTACCTTTTCCTTTTCGAATTCGTTATCTTCGTCCTCATACTTGGCTCCCTTTCGTACTTTGTACTGGTTATTCGATTCTTTATTGTCTGACGTTTCAGGTCCCGCAAGAAGCTCTCCCTTGAGCGAGATAAGCTGAGTATTATCTTCGTTTACTTCTGCTCCCTTTTCATCTACTTCACTCTTGAAAATGTTCAAGTACAGTTTTAATTTCTGATCACTTTCCTTTGAATTCGCATCAGAAACTTTAGTTGGTTCTTGGTTCTTGGAGTGAAGCACGGGGGAGGAAGTTCCCAAGTTCAGATCAGGATATTTGAAATCTATCACTTGTTTAACACCACTGCTCCAGATGACTCCAAGAAAATCGTATTCTCTTCGTTGCTGGTCAGTAAATGTGAATAGAGATCCCGAGGTGTCAAGGTCGCCAGCTCTACTATAAGATTCCACTGCATCATATGCGCAATAATAATAGGCCAGGCAACCAGGTTGTTTAATCCAACCTTTCTGAGGATTGAAGGTACTGATCTGACGTAATTCATCCTGCTCGTCAATGTCTTTTCTTCGCTTCTTGAATTGTAGCAATGTACTCAATTCCACAGTTTGGTCAGGTGGAGAAGTCACTGGTCTGAGAACAGGCAAGTCAGGAGGAACAACTGCCAGACGAATATGCAAAGGCTCGTCATACATCTTCTCCAATACCTCTCTCAGAAAAGTGCTGAATGGAAAATGCTTCTGATCTCTGACAAAACTATTTTTCTTGCAAAAGGAAAAACCAGAATTGATCCAAAGTAATACTCCGTCTTTTGAAACATGTCCAGGATGAGATGAACAAACTTCCACAGCTTTAGTGTTGTTGTAAAGCTTATTTTGGATCTCCGAGACGTCACCAACGGATGCAGCCGAGTACTTGTTGAACGTGTAGTCTTCATCTCCCATCATTGACATAGCAAGCCAGTACATTTCCTTGTCTCCCCATATCAGGGACTTGATAGGCTCACCCCAAAGTGCAAGTGCAAATAGGCCAAAAAGGGAAGAAAAATGGCGCTTTTTGTCAATTACAACCAATCCAGCCTCCTGGTGATGCCTCCATCCAGTCATGTAGGTGTTGCCCATGGTATGGTCAGTGACAGGCTTCACACCCATCGCCATATCTAAAGGCGATGAATTGTGCGGCATAAGCTTAGAGAAAAAGTTGGTTTCAACCCAATCGTTGCTATCACGGAGAGACCTGTCCCTGAAAAAGTATGCACCAGTATCCGTAAACTCTTTCATCTCAAGAAAAGTCTGGGGCGGAACTAAAGGCACCGTATCAGCGTCAAAAAGAAGCACATTCTCGAAAGTGCTGAAGAAAAGTGCAATGATCTTACTGCTATAATGTGTGAAGTCGCTTTTGCCCGAGATTGCTGGATGTGCGTTGATGAAGGTGATATCTTGAATGGGGAATTCACGGTCCTTGAACTCCGCAGTAGTGATGTCCAAATTTGGGAACAACTGTTTGAGTACTTTATGGCTCGAGAGCTGCTCCCCGAGCAACTCTTTTTTTGTACTGTAGGCCGCGGACATAAGGGACTTCCTGGCTTTAGCCAGTAAATCAGATCGGTAAACGAGCTGAATGGGAAGCTTGTTTCCCAAGGCACGGAGAAGATGAATAAACTTCACAATATCCCTACTATATCTGGAAGCAGCCGAGATCACAATTCCCGAGCCTTTCAAGTTTCTATAGCTGTAATCGAGGACATCATCACCATTGTGGAAATTTGGATCTGATGGATTATGAGTAAACAGACTGTTGCCAACCTCGAAGTGTGCAACATCAGAATCTGCGAACGGACATATTTTCTTGTTGTAGCGCTTGTAGATATCCCTTAATTTGTCATCCATCTCCAACCTCTCTTTACCGTAAAAGCAGTGCCCAAATATTCTCAACACAGTCGTTGAGTCAGCCATGTTCTGTTCCATGGCCATACTTTTGGCCAATTTCTCCTCAAACAAGCGGGAAGCATTGTCCTGGTCTTCGCGAGTGATCTTGTCCGGATCCGAGTGGCCCTCATTTGTCCTTTGCTGGGCAAGCTTCTTGAATTCATTGCTCATAAAGTTCAGCTTCCGGACAATGTTCTTATCATAACCACTCCCTAGATTCTTCCTCAACTCCCAGTGGGGGTCTGCTGAATCGAGGAATTCAAAGAATTTCAAGCATTTGTTGGCTTTCGATTCACTGGAGAAGGCTTGCCAGTTACCTTTGAAGGTCGCACTGAACTTGTCAGCCAAAGTATAAGAGAAGTTTGGATAGTGGAATGTCTCACGCAAGGCCAAGTCTTCCTCGGCCATCAGAGAGAGAAAGGCCGGGTTTCGGCTGGTACGGTAGCGGTGGACCTGGAATCCACCCAAGGCAAACACGAGAATGGCGATAAGTAGTACTACCACTCTTTTGTGAAGTTTGGCCATTGTGTGCGTGGAAGTCCAAGCGTGGCAAGTGTTGGTATATAATAAATGGGAGATATGATGATAAACTAGAAAAAAACACCAAATTCAGCACCTGTGGGAACTTATGGCTCTATTTAATAGTGGACCATAGTAGGCAACTGAGCCTTGCTTGGAGTATGAAGTGCAGGTTTCTCTCCATCAACTTTGACGTTGCGACATTTCCTGTCATTCTCCTCTGAGTAAGTTACATGAATTATAGGGGACATAAGCTTTGATTTGGTAACGATAGCTCTACCTTATTTTTGTGATATAGATGTCACCTACTAAGTTGTCAACTTTTTCTCAAGTTTTACTTCAGTATCCTGGATATTTCGACCTCTTTTTCTTGATTTGAATCACCGGCAACGCTCGGTATCTACTGATCTGAATGCAGGGGTATTCTCTTGTAGTTGAGTAGCACTGGTGGACCCCGTGTTGTGGCCCGACCCAGCCATGGATAGCATGAATTCTTATTGCACAGAATGTTTTGAGGTGGATTAACGGTAAATGGCGGGTCAGAGAACAACAAACAACAAGGCTGTGAAGAGAGGTTTTTCTTATTAGTTTATAAGTTTCCTAAGGCTATTGTCTAGTATGAGCATTGTTCTCTGGGGATTTTGTCTTCTGGAAGGATTTGCTCACGATTTGTGCGATGCAGTTCTGGTTGGGAACTATGAAACAGCTGGCACTTCGTATATGGCCTTGTCAAGAAATGGGATGATATGGTTCCGAAAATTTAAATTGAATAGCGATTCATAAAGCTGAATACACTAGAGTAAGATGCCGGGGAATACGTTAAGCACAGACTCCAGAGTATAATAACACACTTGGAAATGAGTGGGGAAACATTTCTGCCGACAAATACTTAACTGGGCTCCTATATTCTCCTACATGAGAAACCTTATACTTGCGACACACAGGAAGTTTAAGAGATTTGGATTGGATTGAGTCGCCGATGAAAAGAAAATTCTAGAGGTCCTGAACGTTTTCAACGAGAGAATTGCACAAAACGGGATAGGTGATGGACGCTAGCCAGCTAAAAAATATGAGAAAAGTAATATTGAAATAGTACAACGTTTTTGATAGAAGTCTTGGTTAGTTAACTTCTAGTTAAAGGAGTTGTGAGACAGTAAATGAATTCACAGGACGCTAGTTCAGTTTCCTTTGGAGCATTTTGATGCAGAGCAATTACCTGGAAATTCTTGTTGCTTGAATTTTTCGTCCTATAGAACCACCTCCATCAGTTTGTTCGGATTACGAGGTTCAATGACGGTGACAACATGGATCGATACATAATAACAGCTACCTGAAAGAGGAGAGAATGAGTAAAAGAATAAAGTGAAAGGCTTGAGCTCAAAATGATTTCAAGTTTGTAACACGCGTAGATTAGCTTGACTCCCTTGCTTCTGCGACGCTTATTAAAAGTTACTGCGAGGTGGAAATGAATACAGAACCCTCAGTGGCCAATTTCCATCATGGCAGCCAGAACAGGCTATAGTAAGAATTCATTTACCAATTCATTTAGTATGATTAACTTCAGCTTTGTGCAAAGCCAGAATGTAGAAACCACCCCAATTACAAAATTTGCCTTGCAAGACAAAAATCTCTTTGGTGAAGGGTAGAAATAATAATCGCAAGAATGAAGGAACTAAATTGTTGATAATTCAATTGCGTATATCTGAGAAATACTTCAAATAACTTTCCACGGTTTTCCCTTGATGAACTAATTGCACGATTGTCATAATGAACATAATGAAAACCCTCAACATTCCAGAAGTTATCGTAGCTCCACCCAGGTTGCTTTCGCCTAACCCATTAGTCGAGCTCTCGATTACAGTAATCCCTTCTGTAACTTTTTTTTCTTTTCAATTTCTGTTGAAGTTATTTCAACCTCCTGCGTTAACAGATCCACCACACCACCAAGATCCATAGTTCTGTTGCCGGTGTTGGCCAGATAACTGTAAGAAGAAAGCATCACGGGAATGAGTTGCCCATACCCATCCTAAAATGGAATATCTCACTGCGGCAAGTGTATTGCAAGTACGTAGGAGTAGATATTGGAAAGGTAAGTTTCATTTCCTCGATAGTGCACTTCCTGGGCGAAACGGCAACTTCGCCCATTCCAACAACAAGTTGTAACAAATCTACCACCAAATACACACTTTTGAGTATATCTAAACCCAATTCACTGGGGGTATCAGCAACATTAAGCGATAGGTGGCACTGTCCGTTCTTCTGCCTGAATAAGTCTCGTACGGGAACCTGAATCTCAGCTCCGGTGAAATAGAACAAATCCAGACTTGTCAGATTCAACAATTTACAGTCTAAGCGGTGAGAATATTTGGAGTCTTCCACTGCTCCGAGATGTTCACCGAGCCTCTTCACATCTTCATATGGTAACAGCAGATGTGGCGCAGCCAAAATGATAGTCACAGGCGCTTGAATCCTTTCCCCAGCATACCATCCAAAATAATCAAAAGATCTACCAGTGCGCCGGCTTATGGGTCCACCATTCCTATCGCCCATAGTCTGACGTAGACCTTGCCATGATCGATTGCTCCTAAGAAGAGTCCCTCTTTACCTGCGTTGTTGGGCCCAAGATAAATACAATATCCATGAGAATATATTTTACCTTAAAGAACAAGTAATCCGAGAGAACTTTTGTTATACTCGTACTCACCTCCGTATACATATTAATACGGGACCCTACCCTGAGAACCCCAATGCAACGGGATCTGGTTGCTGCACAAAAAGACATATTAATCCTCTCACCCACACACCCAAGGGTGACCATATCATTTGCATAATAGACCGAAATTACTTCTCCGCTATAATTAGCGGAAACATATCAAGTTTTGTTGCGAAAAGTATCGGGTCCTCAGGGGAGTACGTCCCAAAGAAGTTGCATAAGTAGTCATTTTCGAAATCTCCTCCAGTTGTGGGAAATCACAATAGACCCCCACGAGTATCAATCCTAACGCTAATATTTTGCTTGTTCGAGCCGACCTGAAATTGGACAGTGGAGTTCACTTTCTGATTGAAGTCGTTTGTCACTACAGCATCATCGCGCTTCTCCAAAGATCCGTCCTCTTTCACCGGAATAAGATCAAAACTCATATAGGCATTAGCCAATGTAAAGAGAAAAGTCAGAATCAACATTGCGAGTTCCAAGTATAATTTAAAGCGTCCATGTCCACTTCTAAGTACTTGGCCAAGACTATATCAACCTGTCAAGTAAGCGAGTTACATGGAGTACAATCGATATATTTAGATGTGTGTTTGAAGTTAAACACGATAGATCCCAGTAAAGGTTTGCAACATCATCAGCTGCATAGAGAAATGGTGAAAATGTGTGTTGGTGGGTCTTACACGAAGCGGATTTGGTTGATAGAAAATTGTCATCAATATTACCAACCCTTCATGCCCACCCCCCTAAAATTCGAATGGATTACATAACTCGATGGCTAACTCGTCACTTGTTCAATGCTCTTTGCCTCCTTTTCATAATCTCTTCTGTTTTGTATCTTCAACCTTCATTTTCTTGATGCTTGTACAGTGTACTCCTCAATCAAGAGGTAATGGCACCAATCAAGTACTCCCATAAAAGAGTAGATTTGGACAAAAGAAACAATCCAGTGGATCTGAAGCACAATCGGAACGTGCAAATGGTGAAATTTCAATAATTTTTCTTTACTATCAAACTTCTGTCTCTGTTCATTCACTTTTTTGTGCGCCTATACTATTGCCCGATCTCTGGTATCGCACTGATCTGTCTACTCCACCATACTAACTCAATTTGAAGCCCTTACAATCAATTTTCAAGTCCACCACCCATAAAAGTCAATATCTTCACTTAAAGCTTGCTGTCATCCCAGTAAAAACTATCAAAAATAATCGAAATACACAAAATACACAAATCACTCTCATCTCCAGATCCACTACCAGATTCACCCAGGTCGTGCGCATCCCATTATTCCAGTACACGTAGACTCGAAAAAACATCCACCATAACCCTCCACCATCATGTCCACCCAAACCTACAAAGCGCTGGACGCCTATTCGGGCTCCATGCCTGACAAAATGGCGGTCTTCCAGGAGTGCTTGCAGCAATTTAACGCGCTGCCGGTCAATGCCAAAAAGTGCCGTCAACTTTTGGCCAAGTTGTTGAGGTTGATATACCAAGGTGAACTGTTTCCACCAAAGGAGGCCACCAAGTTATTTTTCTCCATTTCCAAGTTGTTCCAGCACAAGGATTCGTCCTTGCGTCAGTTGGTCTATTTGACTATCAAGGAGCTTTCGCTGACTCTGTCCGATATCTTGATGGTCACCTCGTCCATTATGAAAGATATCCAATCTGGTGATGTTATTTACAAGCCCAACGCTATTAGAACTTTGGCCAAGGTCTTGGATCCTACCACGGTGTCTGCATCCGAGAGATTGTTTAAGAATTGTCTTGTTGATAAGAATCCTATTGTGTCTTCTGCTGCGTTGATCTCCTCTTACAACTTGCTTCCAATTGCCAAGGACGTGGTGAAGCGTTTCACCAACGAGACTTTGGAGACCATCCAGTCCTACAAGCTGTTCCCTCCAAACCAGTTTCAGTTACACGAGTACTACGGAGGTTCCACTACAAACTTGCCTTCCAACTCCTATATGTACCAGTACCATGCATTGGGTTTGTTGTACCAGTTGAGAAACCACGACAAGATGTCGTTGATGAAGCTCATCACGTCTTTATCTGAAGGTTCGGCCCTTAAGAACTCGTTGTCCATCATCCAGCTCATTCGTTACATCAACAAGGTCTTGGTGGACGATCAGACTTTGATGCCTCACTTGTATCCTATCTTGTCTGGTTTCTTGAAGCACAAGTCTGATATGGTGGAGTTGGAAGCTTGCAAGACTTTGGTCAGCTTGCAGCATTTGCTCAAGGAGGAAGAGTTTATGTCCATCATCCTTACTTTGCAGAAGTTGTTGAGTGTTCCTAGAACGGCCACCCGTTTTGCTGCCATCCGTTTGATCAACAAGATCTCCTTGAAGCACCCAGAAAAGATTATGGTGGTCAACTTGGAATTGGAGACTTTGATCAATGACTCGAACAGACTGATTTCTACCTTGGCTATCACCACGCTATTGAAAACGTTGGGTGTTGGCACCATCGAGTCCACCAGCTCAGAAAGTGTGGACAGATTGATTTCCAAGATGACCTCTTTGATGGATGAGATCACCGAGGACTTCAAGGTTGTTATTATCGAAGCCATTGAGAACTTGGCTTTAAAATTCCCATCTAAGCACAAAAAGTTGGTCGCATTCCTCTCTGACTTGTTACGTGACGACGGAACCTTGCAGTTGAAGTCCAGCATTGTTGAAGCATTGTTTGACTTGATTAAGTTCTTGCCTGATGAAAGCGCCAAGCAACTCATCTTGATGAACTTGTGTGAATTTATTGAAGACTGTGAGTTCACCGAGTTGTCCGTGCGTATTTTGCACTTGTTGGGTGACGAGGGCCCATCAACCCTGAACCCATCGTACTATATCAGACACATCTACAACAGATTGGTTTTGGAGAACTCTATTGTGAGATCTTCCGCTGTAATCGCTTTGGCAAAGTTCGCTGCCGTTTGTGATGAAGAGTTGTCTTCCAACGTTAAAATTTTGTTGACTAGATGTCTCAACGATGTGGACGATGAAGTGAGAGATAGAGCATCCTTGTCTTTGAGATTCATCAACAGCAAACAGCCGAAGTTGGTTGTCAATGACTCTAAGTTTAATTTGGCTGCATTGGAGAGTAGGTTGACTCACTACTTGAATGACGAGTCCAACTTTGCTCATCAATTCAATATTGCCGAGGTGCCACTTCTCACAAAGGAGGAAGTCAAGTCTTTGGAATACAACACCAAGATCAAGAAGTTGGAAAGTGGTGCCGAAGGCACTCCTGCCGCCGAGCAGACGGCTTCTTCTTCTGCTAATGATAAGAGAGCCGCTGAGACTGAGAGTGCTGGTGCAAATGATTACTTGCAGCAACAGGAGTACGCCGTTAAGTTGGCTTCTATTCCAGACTTGGCTGATTATGGCAAGTTGACAAAGTCTTCATCTTCTCCAATCTACTTGACCGACAAGGAGAACGAGTTCGTTGTTACAGTCGTGAAGCACTTTTTCACGGAAACACAAAAGTTGGTTTTGCAATACGACATCACGAATACCTTGCCTTCTTTGGTGTTACAAGATGTTTCTGTTCTCACTCAGGCTGATAACGAATTGTACGAAGAAGACTTTGTTATTCCATTGGCCGAATTGAGACCAGAAGAGACCGGTAGCGTTTTCGTCTCTTACACCGCTCCAACTATCGGAGACGAGGACATCTTGGCTGCTTTTGGTAACACCATCACCTATACAAGTAAAGACATTATTGACGACGAAGGAGGAATCGATCCTGCTGATGAAGGTATGGAGGACGAGTATCAGATCGAGGATTTGGAAATCAATGCCGGCGATTTCATTACTCCTTTGTACAACTCCAACTTTTCCAACATTTTTGAACAGTTGCCAAACGAGGAAAGTAGTGTTGTGACGATTACAGGTGCCACCAACTTGGAGGGAGCTGTGAATGTGCTCACCAAGTCGTTGAATGCCATGGCATTGGACGGTTCCGATTACGTTCCTGCCGACTCTACTTCGCACGTGTTGAAGTTGTTGGGTAAGGATTTGTGGAACGGAAAGGTGGGAGCATTGGTGAGATTGGCCATCACTGGAGGCAAAGTTGTTGCCAAGTTGCAGGTGAGATGCGAAACCGAAGGCTTCGCACCAGTGGTTGCTAACGGAGCCGTGTAGAGGATTCAAAATTTATTTCATTTAACATCAATTCATGCAATTTTAAAAATGTTTCTAGATGATATGCTATAAGTTAATCTCCAATGCTGGCGCTGTCAGAGGCTCTATCTCTTCAAATGACGGTACAAAAAGCCTCCTGAAAAGTACACCAACAAAGCTGCCATGCAGATTAGGAGAAAAATCCAAATGACTGCCAAGTTGTCTGCTTTAGCAGCCGTCGGACACGCAAAATGGGAGCGGATCTCAAATAAGTAGGTACAATCATCCACGGCCGCCACGTACGAAACGTGGGCTTTAGTCAACATCTCACGGTCGCATGTGAAAGTCAAGATAGTCTTTCTCCGCAAGCGTTCACCGTTGCTGTATTTGACCTTCTCACAGAATGAACCATTTGCATAAGTAAGAGTCAACTTGTTACCACGAATCTCGGGAGCAACTGAGTACTCACCCATCAGCACGTACTCGCCAGATTCAGGATCAATGTAGAATGCGCCAACTTGCGAGGAATTTAGATCGTCTCTAATACGAACATCCTGGAGCTTTTTGATTGGACTCAGACACACTCCAATAGAGTAGTTGTGACCCGAATCAAAGCCTCTTGTAGACCATGCTACTGCTTTGCCTTCGTTGGCAACGTTGGAGAGCCCTCCCAAGTCTATGAAACCCTTATGAGGGCTGAAAGCAGTACATGGATCAAGAGCTGGTTCCTTGTGTTCTTTCTCCACTGGAGATGGCACTTTTTGTGCTGGATTTTGTTGTTTCGCACTCTCATCACTGCTTTGGTCAGGCTTTGCCATCAAGTCATGGATATGTGTAAGGAGATCGTTGTGCTGGGTTTCCTTTTGTTGTCGTTGCTCAACGAGGAGAAGCACCACCACTAGGAGGGCAAGAACGGCCATTAACAAGAGCCTCTTTCCTGATCTGGAAACCATGATATGAAAACAAGATGCTGGGACGTGTATTAATTGGGCTCTTTCTTATCGAGAACCTCCAGCTGATAAGTTTGTAGGATATCCAGATGATGATGTTTCTGCCTTAAGCGACAAACTGCATGCCCATCGAAAAAAGATATGCGACATACATAAGAAGGCAAAATGGATCGAGAGCGATATGATTGAATTTACGTGATTGGACAGGTATATAAAGCTTAAAGTAATTTAAGATAGATAATTGAATTTGATTGAATTTTTTATTTTTGGTTTTTCGGCGTTTTTGCCGTTTTTTTCTGGTGCTGCTTTCGCTGGTTGCTGATAGGATAGTGTATGGCTATTGATATAGCTCAGCTTCAACGAATACTTGAAACCTTCTATTGTTATCAATAATTAAAGACTTCCAAGAAGTATTATATATATACAACTGTAATTGCACAAGCCATTTTATTACATTTTCTTTAGCGGTTTCTTCGTCACTCTCCTTAATGACTGTAGTCCCCAATCGCGTTCTCACCTTCATTCTCGCCTCAACTCCACCCATCAAAAAACCTCATCAATTTTTCAACTTCTTATTCTCGCGTTTATTTTCATCTTCCATTAGGAATCATTGCACTTACCTCCGGAACAGTGTTGTTTCGATCACGTTAAGGCCAGATATATTAAATTTTGGTGGTATACACGTGATCAATCACGTGCTTCGTCATTAACCGGCTCACAGCAAGTCCCAGCCTTTACCTCCTACTAATACAACCATGAATGCCTGGGCAGAATCTGGCTTCGATGCCAGCGTCGTGCTGAGCCCGTTGATCAATTACTCCGATCCGATTATGGCTCCATTGCTAACCATCAAAAAAACCGTGCAGCTGGGACCTGATCTGGCATCGGCATCTGAATCAACCACCGACAACGAACTAGTGGAGGCTCTCCTAGCTGTTTGCGAGGGCGATCTCGTCTCATTTGAGTCCGCTGTAAGATCAAATCCGTCAATTGTTTCTTCGTATTATCCAAGTGAGTCTAGTGGTGTCACTTGTCTCATAATGGCTGTTGTGTTGAATCACTTCCAAATCGCCGAATCACTATTGGCAAATCATGGGGCTGACCCCGACGAAAACGATACAGCTGGTCCCCAATATACCCCACTTATGTGGGCAGTTCATTTGAATTATTTGGATATGGTAAAGTTGCTCTTGGATTACCAAGCTGATCCATACTTGTCTCCAAAGCAAGATGACCACGATGCTGTTCTGATGGTCTCGCAGAGTAATCTTCAGATGTACGATTTTTTCAAAAGCCACAATCTTTTTCGGGTTCTGGCCATAGACGAGGGTGACGTGTTCCATACGAATACATTTGGCCCCGACGAATCCGTGGATGACATTAGTTACCAAATTCGCATGCAAACACTTGGAAATAATGTCAGCAGTGATTCTCTCGAGGAAGCTCACTTGGACGAGGAGGCAGAGTTGTCTGCTGATGCTGAATTGGTGCAAACTCCCGAATACGACTACAAAAAATTGCTTCCAGAACAGTTCATTAAGTTTTCCGATTCAGATATCCCTTCGCTCCTTGACTATATATTTGGCTTACGTTCCTCACTGACGACCTACCAGCATGCCACCAAGGTACCTGCTGCCATAGTGTTCCAATTGATCCGTTATTCTCATTTTAAGGTCGATAGTCAGGACTTGTCGGAATTTTTGTTTGAATGTTTTGTCACGAGGTTGCGCTCAGTCACCAACACCAAGTCTGGTGTTTTTAATATGTCAATTTTGGCAGTAGACGGTGACAAAGCGGGAGGCTTGGCAGGAGGCGCTGGAGATATCGTCTTGTTGAGTTATTGGCTCTCTGTGATTCAGTTTTTGCATTTCTACTTTGTCAAGAGCAATTTATACGCTGTGTACCCCAAATTTCTACAGGAACTTATCAATTTGACGCAATCCTTGGTGGCTACACTTTCGTTTTCCCTTAACTCAAGACTCAATGGATTAGTGGATGATTGTTTGATTAATTTCACTAACTTGGTGGATGTCTCCAGTGTTCTTTACGCCAAAGACTGGAATTTGTTCAAGAATAAAAACAAGATGCACCCAAGTTCATACGATGACATTCTCCAGATGTTATTCCCGCCTAATCAAGCGGAATTAATGAGGCCCTCACCACTCAGGTACGTCCAGGTTTTGGGCGCGTTGGATTATGTGCTCAAGTTGCACGCTGTGGATCCATTGCTTCGCTTCCAAACATTTTCGCAAGTCTTTTATTACATTAATGCGACTATTTTTAACCGGCTCATTTCAACTTCAAAGAATTGTTCCAGGGCCAAAGCCATCCAAATTCGTCTCAATATTTCTACGCTAGAGGATTGGCTTCGATCCCATAACTACCGCATATACAAACCAGATAATCTTGGAGGGTTGAGTTCTCTTCTCGGAGAACATAAGGACTCATTCGTTCTCAAGAATCTATTGGACGATACCAAGGATGATAAGAATCCACACTCCCTTTCGTTCTACTACAAGTCATTATACCATATTGGCAAAGAGCATTTGCTTCCAACGATAGAGCTACTTCAATGGCTACAGGTGATGTCTGGGCTCCAAGATGAAGAATCTTTGATCAATACCATCAACCTGTTCGATGCCCTCAACTACTATCAAATCTTCAAGCTTACGAACAAATTGTACAGGTATGAGGTGGAGGAAAAGAAAATCGCCAAGCCTTTAGTGCAATACTTGAGGAGATTGATGGCAGAACAAGGAGAAAAACAGGTGTCGAATAACCACTTGCATTATATGACACAGACCAACTTTCTCCTGAAGGAGGAGTACATCTACTTGAATCCAAACTACGTATTCGCCATTGCACTTCCCAACTTGAATGAGCTCATTGTGAACTACGGTTCGGGAATTGGAGGAGTCAAGGTTATGAGATCCAAAAAGTACCAGCCTTCACTTCCCATTTCGGTGATGGACGACGTGGAGGAGATTTTGGCAGCGAACAGAAACTCCAACATCAACGATACATACGATTACGAGGAGGAGCACAGTGCGGAATCAGACAAGGGTACCGAGTCCGAAGATGAAGTTAGAGAAGAAGATTCAGGGCAGCGGGAGCCGGTAAAGAAAACGTTCAAGGGAGACGAACTCTTCAAGCAAATGCAGCCACCCCTGTCGTTGGCACACAAAAATTGGGGACAAGAGGATATCGATTCAAATCCATGGTAGTGATTATATTGGAGCATCAATAGACGGCTATGTACATGTAATATTCAGAAGCTTCACATCTGAGAGATGAAGTTGTTGTTCTTGATCTTGGCAGTGTTGGCCTTGTTGATCTGTTTTTTTCTCCACTTCATAAGGTTCTCCTCCTTTAATTTGGCGTCCAACTTCTCTTTGTCGAGGGTGTCCCAGAGCCACTCGGGATATTCGCTGTCTTCCAAAGCCACTGGTTCATCACCATTTTTTCTGATCTTGAGGTTCAACACGGTGCCTGCTGGAACAGACGATTTGGCTTGGTTGAGAGTAAATGCAGAAGACGAGAGAAGTCTTGCTGGAACTCTCAAACGGAGCATACGAGAAGATATAGAGAGCATGGCTTGGATATTCAAAACTTGGAGAAAGATTATAGAAAATGTATTGCGTGCGATCACCAACAGGCAGTAGAAAATTGGCTCCATGGATAGAACCGCGGAGCCCCATCTTATGAGTTGCGCACTCCAACAACGATAATCTCGGTTGATATTCAACATATACTCTTCAACATTGAACTACCATGTCTCGACGTTCGGGCCGTTCCAGACCTTTACCCCTAGATGAAAACGGTTCCAAAGCATCTGATGATCAGAGCTCCGAAATCGACGATGCTGAGGAAGTCACTCGATGTATTTGTGGAAATGATGAATTGACCACCATAGACGCTGGCATGTCCACACTCCTTCAGCAAGAGTACCACATCAAAATCGATACCGGTCTCTTTATTCAGTGCGAGAAGTGCCTGGTGTGGCAGCATGGCTATTGTGTGGGCCTCTTCATCAATGAGGATGTACCTGATAAATACTGGTGTGAGGAATGCAAGCCTGACCTCCACCGATTCGTGTATGGCGAGGATGGGCACCTTACACACACGTTGTACCGATCTGTGAATGACGATAGACAAAAGCTTGTGGCATCTGTCACGGCGGGGGCCAGTGATGGAGAACAGTCCGAAAAATCTGAGGCTAAAACAGAGAAGTCCACCAGGCTGCGTAGCAGGAGAAGCCCCAAGGATACACCCGAGGCCAATGGGCTGGATTCAGGCTCCTCTGGGCCCTACAACCGACAGGAACGAAAAGATCGCCGCCACGGCGACGACAGCTACGATGCACAGCTACAACGCGCCATGCGTGAGAGTGCCAGGGCATCCAGCGCAGGGGCAAGTGACCGGAAGCGTGCTGGCGAGCCTACTCCAGGATCTGTCGAAAAGAAAACACATTCCGAGGAACTGGAGCACGACGTGGAGGAGTCCAATGTCGATGAGGAATCCGAGGCCACAGTGGCTAAAAGAGAGCTGCGAGCACGTCCGAAACCTCGAGCTAAGCCCAAGCCGCGAGCTCCCGCAGCTAAGGGTCGGGCCTCAACCCCGAAGAATGATAACTCAGCCGCCTTATCGAAAGACGAGCTTTTAAGTCAACTGTCCAGGCCCAGGTTTGTCAATGACAAGTCTAGCATATACGAGTTGCGGAAGCGCACCGGGGCTATTCTTGAGTGGCTCGGGCGTACTCAGATGGAGTTGGAGGAAGAAAGAGATGCGAAAACAAGTCAGTTCTCTGACGTAAACACAAGCTCTGCTGGCCCAGTCACACTGTTTGATGAGAACCTCAAACTCATGGAAAATTTGACAGAAAAGATTCTATCGTGGGAGCAGAAGTTTGGTAAGTACGCTCCGTGAGTGACACTACGTTTTTCGGTTACTTTTCTAAGTCGGTGTCGCATGCTGCTTTTACGGTTTATGATACTCTAATGCATTCATTTCGGTCGAAGTAATCTTATCTAAAGAATCTCCCGGAGCTGCGCTCTGCGGTCCGTCTGGAGAGAGTCACCTTCTGTAGCCCCATTAACGATATCACACATATTCTCCAACCATTGCTTGCTATTCAAAACCCCGTCTCCTCCAATAATATATTTCACTCTTGGATTCATCACACTGAGATCATGTATAAGACGTGCCTCCTCATATGTGGCTCCGCCCTTGAAGTATATAATAACTTCTTGAGCGGGTATGCCATTGGTCTTACCGTATTGATTGGACACAACGTCTGGAACCAAGGTTGCAATGTCATTTGAAGGGGACGAATTCTGCTGTGATTGCAGAGGGTTGGTGGTGATCAGTGTCAAAATATCATTGAGCCTTGGAATGTATTGCATGAAAATATTGTCAGTCTTGGGCATGTTGTTGCCATGAGCATTTGAGTTGGTGTTGAAAAGCTGTTGGATCTTAATGCGATTCGTATTGAACATTTTACCAATATTAGTATCGTTATTGTTAACTGGCGCTTGAACCTTTTTAGCCCGTCCGAAGTACTTTCCGAAGTTCCTTATGAGCGATTGCTGTGAAATAGTGGGAGGTGGAGTGGTGGTGATCGGATCGTTGAGCTTAGCAAGAAGTGCACTCAAATCAGAATGATTGTTTGGAAACTTTGCGACATAAAGAATGAGCACCTTCACCTTGTTCTCGGTTGAAATGTGTGGATCTGCAATCAAATCCATCAACTTCGTTTTAATGCTTTGATGGCTCTCCAACTCACAAACGATTGTTTGTTGAAGTTCTCCCACTGCCCATAGGTTCTGGGACGAGATCTGCTTATCAATCTCACTGATGATATTCAAGTGCTTTAAAATGTTGTTGGAAAGCTTCTTAAACTCGGGGAACTTCGTTAAAATCTTCTTCAACTCAGACAAGTCTTGTGTTTTGAGGTTCTCGATAGAGCTCTGTTTCGTTTGTTTCTTGTACTCATCCACGTATTTCTGGAACTTGTCCGTCAAATCTCCATAGTTCAAATACATGGACTCCAGGTAGAATACGTCCATAGTTTCGGATAAGGTGAGCTGCTCGCTTGAATCCTTCAAGTTCACTATATTCCTGTCGATTCCGATAAGCTCGTGAATCATCGACTGATAAGTCCAAGGAGTAACTAAAGGCGTAAGAGGATCACTTTTTCTGTCGAGAAGAAGCAAAACTGGAGGCATATCACTCTTTCTGTTCAAGTCGTCAAATAAATTATTATTGGAATTCGAATTGATGTAATAGAGAATCTCCGATGCCAACTTCTTGGACTCAATCGATGTCGTTTCGTACTTGATGACAGGAGTTTTTTTCAACGACAAAAGTAGGCTCAGAAGACTGTTTGACTCCAGGATGGTTGCAGTGTGTTTGGGAGAGGTAATGTCATTCGACAAAGAGATGGTGAAAAGGTTGTCGTTCACTATCGAATAATCCAGAAAGATCTCCATAACCTGATTGATAACTTCAAATTCGTCTGCTTGTGCCATCTTCTCTAGATCACTCTTGGAGACTGTGTTACTAAAGAATATCTGGTAATGATGATAATGTGGTGAGCTCAACTCTTGGCAGAGCATGGCAATCGACTCCCTGATAGGCTTTATGTAGACGATACAATTCAAATGTTTCATGGTGGTCAAATTGTGATTGTTTTCGAGCATTTCAATGAGAATCACATCATGCTGAAGAAGCTGGGATTGGGTATGGCTCATAGATATTATAGGCATTGTAAGGTGGTCCACAAGGAGCACCTTCGCCTTTATGGCAGCTGATAGTGCGGTATTATTCTTGTCGACAAAAAGCTTATCGAAATAAACCAGATTTACCTTGTTGAGACTTAATGTGGTCATATTGGTTGAGTGGTTGATTTGAAGCTGTTCATTGCGATTCACTAATAGTCGCACCCGTACATTCTGATTCTTGGCCCTGGTTTTGGAATCTGATACAGTAATGCTTTCACTATATTATCTTGTATTAGATGTACTCTAAATTCTATATTGTAAGGGAAGCATTGCTAGCAACATTCTGATTTACATCATAGATCCGGGGTCGGTCGCGATTGGTTATAACCGAGGCTCACCCTTTGAATAGTAGAAAGTTGGCAATGGGTTCACTGGCTGGGGCCGTCCTCCTTTGGCATGAAGCTCTTTAAACTTGTCGCTCAGCGTGAAGAGCTCACCTTTAGGGAATTCAGAAGGAGTTGGTGATGTAGTTCTATCCGAGACCTCTAAAACAAACTGAGTGCTAAAATTAGTTGGAAGTTTCTCTCCCAATCTGGTAGCAATCTCATCTGCAACAGACTCGGTGTTAGACTCTTTGGCTTCAATAATGGAGTCGATAGCCTCCAGGGTGATAGGCAAATCGTACTTCGTAGCATAATTGTGGACTGCGGAAGAGAATAATTTCTTCTCGTCTGCTTCTGGGGTCTTCTGGGACTTCAAGTAAACACTCAATTTTCCAGACTTCGAGGCGTTGTCAACATCAAAGTAGTCATTGAAGAACTGTAAAAACTCTTCCTTGGTAATCGAATCCAATTCTTCGGCATCGTTGACTTTCTGTTCGAAGTCATAGTATCCATCATTGATAGAATTCCAAAATCTGGCACACTCCTCGTTCAAGTTTTTAAGCTTGGTGAGTTTTTTGTTCTTCAAAGATTGTTTGAATTTAGCAAACGCCTCGTCGCTAAGCTCCTCTCCAAGATTCTTCTTCTTGAATTTCTTCAAAAATTCCTCGACTCTGAATTCAAGATAATCGCATGGCCTCTCTGATTGAACTAAGAATCTCAATCCAAAGTATGATCTCGACAGCCTATAACCAGAGAATACCACATACCCTAATTGCTCCTTTGTTCTCAACTGGTTGAAGCAAGGCTCATGGATAGTCGTAGCCAATAAGTCGGTAAGAAGACGTAACCTGTTATTACTAGGTTCCAAGCGACCAACTTCAACAAAGTATTCCAAACAGGAGTTCACGTTTTTAGCATCTTGAAGCAGCAATTCGTACCTTGCATGTTCACCAACTTCCAATGTAAAACTTTGAAATCCAATTGCCTCCCTCACTGCGTCAACTGACACATTGAGTTCTTTGTACTCCTTGAATGATTCCTTCACCAATTTGTCCACCTCAAGAGCATTTGAGTGGTCAAAGTTACCAAGAACAAGGGTCTGGACATAAGTACCTTCGTCCCAGAAATTCTCGGCAAACTTTGAGAGGTCTTCAAATGTTATGTCCTTGATTACCTCCAATTTGTCAATATCGGTGTAGGTACGCTCATTAACCAACTGCAAGAAATGAGTACCAATTTGAGAATATGGAATCTCGTATCCGAAGTTCTTAAGTTCTTGAGTAACCTTATACTTGATGGACTCAAATCTCTCTGGTTTTGGCTTGAAAGAAGTCAAAACTTCGAGAATTTGTCTAAGGAACTCAGGAAGTTTATCATTGTATCCACCAACCTTCAAGGAGAATCCGTCTCTGAACTGGTGAATTTGAAGTGACAAACCGACCATACTTGCATAGTACTTAATCTCATTCAATTCATCTTCAATCAACTCACTCAACAAGCTGCCTTGGACCACTGAGGAAATCGACTTGCTGAGAGTCGGAGCATGAATAGTGAGATTGATATGACCCTTAGGCACCCTAAATTGGTCATCTTGTTTGAACCAGGTCTCAAATTTGTTTGTGTTGGTGATCAAGTAAGGGTGGCCGAGAGATTTATCGGCCTTCTCTCCCTTCACATTGAAATCCTGAGGAATAAACTTGTTTGGAAGTGGGAGGTGAAGGTCGGCATTCACTGAAGCCAACCTAGATTTTTCCAAAAGTTCACTGGGTATATCATCGTATGAGTACTCAGTACCATACCATCTTTCTGTTTCCGCTAAGTCCTTGAGATTCTGAGATGTCAAGCTAATTCTCAAGTTGTCTGGGCTTAAATAGGACCCATACTTTGTGATTTCATCAGCGTTAAACTCCCTAACCACAGAAGAATTGAGCAAGTTCTCTGGAGGAATGTAGGCATCCTCGGTGAACTGGTACAACTTATTGCTCATCTTCGATACTGTGGAAGAGGTTCCCAGTTTTTGCTTGAAGCGAAAGTTTATCTTAGACATGTCACTATTTTCCTTCCATACCCATTCTTGTGGGCCTTGGGACTTCAACATTGCCAAGTACTCAAATACATGTACCACGATTTCTTCCCAGTTTTCCAAACCCTGGGGAGTGAGTTCAAATTCGATCATGAACAATGAATTTCCCTGGCAGACCTTCATTCCACCAGCAGAAAGCTCGTTGACCCAATTCTTCTGCTTCAAATAGTGCAAAATAGAACCCTTCGTTTCATGGCCCAAAAGGTGGGAGTAGTATCCACTTGGCTTACAATCCCAATTGCGCTCTTGGTCGTCAGGAATCAAGAACGACAACTCCAACTTGTGCGAGTCCATAATAGGAATTGCTTTCGTAAGTTTACCCAATTGTGCTGGCTTATAGATGAGCTCCCCTTTGTATGATGGTCTTGAAAGCTCGGTATTTGGAATATCCGAGAACTTTGTGATCGACCACTGGGTTAGATCGTCTAAAGACTCCTTCCCGAGAACAACCAAACTCATGAGGTTGGACGAGTACTGCTCCTTATAAAATTCAAGCAATACATCACGTACATTAAGACCCCGTGACTCAGGCTCTTCATGCAAAGTCTGATAGTTTCCAGTGGAGAACCCATTGTAGGGATGGTCAGTGTTACTTGTCAGTTTATCAAGCTGATACATTCTCCAGTGATCATTTTGCAAGTTCTTCTTGTTTTCGGAGTCAACAGCCTTGATCTCTCTATCCTTGCAACTCTTGCTGAACAATGGCGAGATAAAGAACTGGGCAAAGCGGTCCAATGCTCCCTCCAAGTAGTCAGAACTGACCTCAAAGTAGTAGTTGGTATGTTCTGCTGCCGTGTATGCATTGGAGTAGCCTGAGTGCTTCGATAAGTAGCTCGAGTACTCATTCTCCTCGGGATACTTTGCCGTTCCCATGAAAAGCAAGTGTTCACAGAAATGAGCTAAGCCCGGCACAGTGTATTTCTTATCAGCAAAAGAACCAACATTGACATCTAGCGAAGCGGCTGAACGGTCTGTGGTTGGGTCATTGATAACCAAAACGTGTAAGTTGTTGGCTTCCAACTTGAGGAATCGATAAGATCTGTCATCCAACAACGGCTTTTCAATAGCTGCATCATCGGCCAAAATGGTATAAGCGTGTTTCATAGTTGATACTTTGTGTTTGTTAAAGAGTGTAGGAAAAATACGTCTGGAGATGGCACTTTTTAGCATAGAGTTGCCACGATCCAAGATTGGAGGAACCAACACTGAGATTTCATATGCCTGAATGGAGTGTGGAGACGTTCGAAATTGGATGTTGGGCTTTTTTGGTGCTAAAAAAGGAAAAATTGACTACAACAATAATAAGTTTTCTTTGTTAATTTGGGATTTTTGTTAATTGTTTTATGTTTATTGAGGAACCTCCTTGTGTGGGTTGATTGTTTTATTTGGCTGCGATTTGGCTGCGATTTGGCTGCGACTTGGCTGCGAGAACTGTTGAACTGCCTAGAAAGTTTGTTTGTACACCAATGGCTGGTAATACATGCGTGATATGAAGGTTCAAAGATACTACTGAAATAAAAATGAGAATTGTCGGCTTTGCTTAAGAGTAGTCCTAGGAAACTCAATTTTGAATACACGATTTGGTACCCCCTTAATCTGAATTCTCGTCTATTTGAGCCACCCTAATGGTTATCGTTCTCACTTACAATCAAAATAATCCAAACTGTCAATTGTATTAGATAGTCCAGGAGTTAATTTCTTCGGTAATCACATTTTGTATTTACCCTAGATACGCCTTACAGCATCTTCTTTATATTCTCCATGAAGCTGCTCACAAGGTACTCCACGGAATCCAATTTTGTGAATGCACTCACAAGAATAGGATCTGCGCTCAGCACCTCGATCTTCTTGTTGACCATCACTACTGAATTATTGTAGGTCACACAGCGAGTGATATAGTCCTGGGGTTCGTACTTGTGGCGCAACAGCAAGTGGCTGAAAACATTTCCCAACACTCCACTATCCTCTGTATCCACCATAACAGGAGTTTCATTTTTCCCGTTGGACATATTGTCACGAATCTTATCCACATATGACTTGCCTGTAGTCTCATCTATTTCACACCATGGCTTTTCCGTAACCCGATGGAGGTCTTTCAAATCGAGGCAGATTTCGGCTTGACTAATGTAGGCATCTAGGGATAGCAGAGGAGGTAGTTGGGGGTCAAAATTCTGAGATGCAACTACATGCATGGGGAACACTAACTCAGGCTCTGTGGGAAGCTGTAGGCAATTTTTGGCAGTCAGAAGCTCACGGAGCAACTCGTTGAACACGGAAATGAGCTCCACATGATGCTGAAGATGTGTGGACGAGTTGTTACCATCAGCAGGTACACCATCGAACAACGAGTCAGCCTGTACCATTAATGTGATAGCAGCATCAATGGACTTTTTGGCAGTTATTATCTGGGGAAGCAAAATAGGCTTCGTAAGGTAGATACGATTGATGACCTTATTAAAGTTACGGTCTTTTAAAACCACAGACAATTTCTTGATATACGCGCCGTCTCGAACGACAATGCCCTTGAGAGCTTCCAGCTTTCCTGAGGAAACGGGGAGCGTGATACTGGGGCCCCTTTCGATATGATTTTCCGGATCAGGATGCTGGGGACTGTTGTATAGTATGAGATTGGAACATATTTGAAGAGCTTCAATCACCTGAGGAAGTTCAGGTTTCACGATATGCTCGAGGAGCCAATGGAGTTCGCGATCAAGCGATGAGTTCTTGAGCTCCTTTATAGTGGCCATAGCAGGAGTCTTGGTTATGAAAAGGGAAGCTAAGATATCGGTATGAGATAATGCAGGATCTGGTGATATGTGGAGAATGGGTAGGGGTGTAATAGTGGATCATAAGCTGAAGAGGCGAATTCTTAATAAAGACTTTTAGTGATTTTATGGATGACTTTCGGGATAGTGGTAGGTAATATTTTCGTACTTGAGGTAATATTTTGCATCGACTTATGGCCACTTCTGACATCGATTTGTATTTGCCAACAATCTGAAGGTTATTAATTATTGTGCGAACTGACCACCTATAACAAAAACGTAAATGACAACACGAAAAATCAGAATTTGATAGTTAATAAGAAAAAATGACATAAGTTGATTACACTTATGTTGTTTAATATTTGGATGATGAAAAAATGAGCCTGGAGTTCACTTGTGAAGCTCAATTTGAAGGAACTCAATCTCGAGAATTCTTTCCTTAAGTCAATGCATCAATATTTCCAAAAATGGATTTCAAACACATCTTCTCCAGCAGAAAATGTACAATAATGCACTCAGGCGTTATAAATGAATGCATTAGAATACCTAAGTGAAGAATTATAGTGAGTATCCGACAGGGCATGTAGCACAATGGAATGAAAACGTCTTCATTCGTTTTGTTGAACCCCTGCTATGTCAAGGAGGATTGACATGATTCTGACTGCACTTATATTCACACATACCTAAAGACTTGAATTACTTATACATTCACATAGTTTTCTTGCTGGAGATTGCCATAGTCGGGACGGTGATTAATATCCCCAACAATACAATAATCGAATACCTGAAGAGGTGTATGCTGCTGATCTGTTCATAATCAGGAAAGGAATGACCAATATCTATAAATATCATTACATATTTAGCAACATAAGGGCAACATGACGGTGGTTACATTGACACCAGGTATACGACCAATTTTGAGCCTTGATTGAACGGGCGCATGAATTGGGTTTCCTTTTGAGAAACAAATCAAAGCATACCATCCTCAAACAACATCTCTCGTTATAGACTACTTGGATTACCTAAATGGTCTAATTTATCACTGAAACAGCTTTATCACGCACAGGGTCCAAAGCTACATGTCGTATTTAGTGACATTAATTCTATAAACTTCCGGGCTTCATGCCCATGACTGCAACTGCTCAAAGCAGTCAACTCTTTTATCCGTATTACCCAACTTCTTCACCACAGCACGGCGAAGCTCGTCGACCATTCCAGGGTGACCGCAACTGATGAATGCAATGCTGTTCATGCATTCTTCCACCTCTCTATCCACCAATTGATGGATACTAGCTCTTCCTTGTTTAAACTGTATGTGAGGAAAGGATTGACAGATGATAGTCCAAATGTCGGGTCCAACACTTTTCTCATCACTGAGCTCATCTGAATCTGAATCAGCTTCTTTTGCAAAGTTCACTGGCCGGGTCACGTAGATAGTTGCATCGATTTTTGTTTTTGCAAGAGCTTTTAACTCGTTATGTGTCCATGAAAGAGACTTCAAATCTCTTATTATCCAGTAGAACTTCAACTTCTGCAGAGAGTGCTGTGTCTTCTTTGCTAAATCATAAACCTCGGAGAAAATACCAGGGAATCCGTTTCCTCCTGCGATGAAGACTGCGCTGTCATGATATTTGCTGGGAGTAGATTCACCGTATGGACCCTCCACAGTAACTCTCATTCTCATACTTTCTCCATTTGCTGCTTTGATTTTTTCTGCCATTTTCTTAGTGATTCCCAGCTTGACCGCAGTTAGGAACACGATGGTGTCTTCTTTATTAACTGACTCAAAGAGAGTGAATGGGTGCGACTGCCAGAAATGGCTGCCAAACGTTAGCCACCCATGTCCACCGGAAATAGGTTTCCAGTATTTTGGCCTTGGGATTTCCACACGGAGAGTTTCATCGGCGCAGAGTGTCACGGTTGCAATGGGGAATCCGAAGGAAAGAATTCTCACCCATCTGATGAATCTTTCAACGATCCAGATGACAATTGCAATGAGCATTAAGAACAGATAACCCAACTTGGCCAAGTGCACCCAAGAGGACACAAGGAAAATGACTCCGAAGACAACGTGTAATGTGTAGAACAATTCATACCATTTCCTGCGGAGCCATAAGAGACTGTGGATGAAAAGGAAGAATCCTACCACTGTCCCAACAGTACCCCAAATCAAGTACGTCTGGCAAATGGACTCAAGGAATACACCTGAAAGGGAGACCTTAACAATGGCTAAAGCTGTATGTGCCACCACGAGGATCAAAGTAACTCTGGCTATCCAGCGATGATAAAGCAAGAAAGTCGCATGGTTCCACTTGGTGATCATTTGTAGCAACGAGTTTCGTTCGGCGAGGAGAACAACCAATGGAACCAAGACCGCAGACATGATTCCAGTTCTATTAGCGGCATAATGGGCCATGGCAATACTATCTGTGAGATGAAGAGGATCGCCTTCCACGCACCTGTAGCCAACAAAGCATAGACCAGTAGTGAGGCCCACGAATCCTATCAAGATAAATGACTCTAATCTCGAGGGGGTATAATAGTGGATGAACCCAAGGGACTTCTTGGAAAGTAGGCGACTCTTGTGGATCGGAGGTAATGTAAAATAGCGACGAATTGCAAGAGATACCTTCCCATTGAACCAAAGCCTTGACGACGGAAAAAGTGCCACAAATAAGTTGCAAGCACCAGCAACGAAAAAGACAGCTAGCCAATATGCCACGAGCACTAATCCATAATATATTGACTTGTCCTTGTTGCAGTACAAGACTTCATACGCCTGTCTGTACAATGCAATCTCGGTCTTGTTAAGCCTGACAGGCGCCGAAAGTGACTGGTTCGCAGCCACTGGAGTTGCAAGGCGAGTATATTGTGCGTATGCAGAGTAGAGGGTATCCATGTTTAGGTCTCTACCATGGGAACCACAGTAATCAATGAAGGCGGCCATGGTAGCATTTGGTTCTGAACTGCTGTCACCTAGACATCCCGCCATCGTCAAGTAGGCGTAAGAATTCACGCATAGGCACAGACTAAGACCTTCCTTTGGACAGAGACCATCGATTTCGGACACGTAGACAGCACACCCAAGCATGGTTGCCTTCAGGCTACCCCAGAAATTGAAGGGCACATCCTTTGCAGAGACTAGTAGTAGGAGCCAAAACCACAAGATTGTAGCTCTCATTAGGGCAAAGACTAGAGGAGGAAAATAGCGGGGAGATTGTGCGATGTATTTATAGGGATCGAACGATCGGAGTGGTTCTACGGGATCCCTTAGTAGGGTTTAATTATGCAGCTGTATTCGTAGTGCTAAATGCCGATTTAGGCAACTCCATAAGGAGCTTAAGTTGTGGAAGGTGGGTTTATGCAGCAATGGTTGCAAAACTACAGACAGTTGTCCGTAATCTCTTTTTGGATGCAGGTCACGCATATATGGACCTGAACTGTGCATATCTGTGAGCATGGCTCGTGCATAGCCGACTGGAGTATGATGACTTTTTTACCATTCCCGTAATTTTTTGTTGTTATTACGGCTATGAATCAAGTGAGTCGATGACACATTTTGCACTGGAACCGGGAAAGCAGCGATCGATCTCCTATTATTAACTCTTCGACGTGGTGATGTATTTTTGTACCTAAGAATAATTTTGACGCACAGTAGCTCCCAAAGCACCTTAACAGACTCCGTTTACAATTTACACAATAACGCAATAGCAAAACAAATCGAACTTTTAGCACATGTATACTGCGCGAGAGACTTTTTAACCTCAGAAAGGATTTAAAATATCTCCATCAACAACCATTTCGTCATAACCGCGTCAAAAGGAACACACGCACATCTGGCTCCGATAGGATAGAACGATGGCCAAGGCTTTTCTTTCGTGTTTACGAGGCAATATACAAAGAAGATGGCCCCATGTTGAGCGAGTAAGTCGAACCGTTAGCGGTATGATAGGTGTCGTCAATGCATGCCATATGCTAGAGCACTATTTAGCAGACAGGTAAGCGAGCACCACCTGCAGATAAACAACAAAAGCCTCCAAAGTCTCTGAGGCGTGCGTCCAATCTTCCAACTGTTATGCGTGGTGAAACCTTTCACGAAAAAGGCGGCATGCCACTGATCTATTGTTTAAGCAGGGGGCCAAGAAATAAAGAACAGGAAGCAAAGAACAAGAACTTATGGACAAGAACCTATGACCCAGGAATCGATTGTAGATTTCCACTCAGAATCCTATTTACGAGTGGATTACGAATTTGCTAGTAGCCTGTTTTCTGGTCGTGCGTATGTTTGTGCCCGCCCACCACACGCCCATGACCATGTCCTGGCTATTCTGTCTTTTCTAAGGTAGAGTGCGGTTAATTCCTGGCTACCTCGCCTGGTGATTCTACCTTTCATTCTCCCCCACCAAAGAGTAATCGGGAGAAACTTCCCACGAATCCCCGACGGTGTTTGACACATGCAACCTCCCATGCACCGTCCCGAAAACTGCAGTGGCATGTCCCAAAGCAACCAGGCGCGAGAGAAACAATAACAACCTGAGCGTGGTCCGTCGCGAAATCCAGTGGCAAATGGTTTGATTGGTCAACCTCCAAAATACCGGCACATAGACCTTATTGGTATTCGCACGAACAATTTGTTCCTCCTCCTCGCAACATCAACAGTTTCCTCCTTCACACACACCTACTACTTTTATGTCCAGGACTTGACTGTCAGAACAAACCTCCCAGCTGTGCAGGACATACATTATATCCACACCCAGTGTTTAGTTAAGACTCCAACTACCTCGTTAGCTTCTTCAGTTCGTGGCTCATCTCGCTTTGGCCATTCGTTCCCCGTTCTCTGGATACCCACTTTACCCCCTGGCGTCCACCCACCGACCAACACGTACACGTGTTTTGAATTTTCCAACCAACAACAACAACAACAACAACAACAACCATGTCCGGTCCCTCTACCTCCAACGAGAGATCCACTGGTCAGGGCCTTGCTCCCCAACACCAGCACCTTCAACAACAACACCTTCACCATCAACAGATGGACCACACTGCCGCTGCTGCCATTGCATTGGCCAACCATGAGTTCCAGAACCCTGCTGCCGTGATGGGACACCATGACGACGAGAGTCAGTATCACCGTGGCGTTCACATGAGCGCCGCCGCTGCTCAAATGCAACAACAACAAATGCAACAGCAGCAATTGCACATGCAACACCAGCACTTGCAACATCAGCACTTGCAGCAGCACCCATTGCAGCAGCACCACTTGCACCAGCAATTGCAGCACCAGCAGTTGCACCAGCAGCAGATGCCTCAGCACCAGCACACGTTGGGTCTTCCTACTGCTGGAATTGACTACGAGAATGGTGGTTACCTCGTGTCTAGACACGGCGAGGGTGACATCATCAAGACTTTCACCAGCAAGCAGGAGTTGGTGAAGTATGTCAAGACCGTGCTCAACGAGGAGGAACAATGTAAGATTGTCATCAACTCCTCCAAGCCGAAGGCTGTCTACTTCCAGTGTGAGAGATCGGGTTCTTTCAGAACCACCGTCAAGGATGCTACCAAGAGACAGAGAGTTGCTTACACCAAGAGATCCAAGTGTGGATACAGATTGGTTGCCAACTTGTACCCTCCAGAGAAGGATAAGGCCAAGAAGATGAAGAAAGAGCCAAATGAATTCGACGGCTCGTACCACGAGGATGACAAGAAGGATTCTGAGATGTGGATCTTGAGAATGATCCACCCAGCTCACAACCATCCTCCTGAGCCAAACTTCGCCATGGTTGGTGGTAAGAAGAAGAGAGCTAAGTACACCAGAACTTTGGTGGAGAAGCCATTGCACCGCAATGGTGGAGCTGCAGCCGCCGCTGCCGCTGCAGTTGCTGTTGGTTACCAGCCTGAGCTTATGGACCACCACCACATGCACCAGCAGCAGTACCAACACCTCCAGCAGCAGCCTCAGCTTCACCACCCTCACCTTCATCATCAGCCGCACCACCACCAGCAGCACCACCACGATGATGGTTCCCACCCATCTGTACAAGATGTTGCTGTTATTGCTGCCATGGAGGCTGCTCCAGGTAATCCAGGATTGCTGAACCCGCCAGTGGACCCAAGCATTGACCCAAGCGTGGACCCAAACGTTGACCCAAGTGTCCAGCAGCATGACCATGCTCACGGTCATGTCTAAGTGGAGACAAAGAGACTTCTGTGTACCATATTTCATTGCCCTTAGTTGTTGAGGGGCAATATTCGCTGGTGATTTTTTTTATTGTTTTGTTATTTTTTGTGTATCCAGTTAATTGTTCTGTTTTTGTATGATTATCAATAAACATCCTTTTTAAGGTGGCATCAGCCTCCCACAGAATAGTATCTGAATCAAGTCAGAAAACTTAGTTGTTGCTATGTTTCAAATAGTTTGGATTGAAGTTCGAAACGAAAGATAAAATATGCAACCTAGTCATCTTCCCCATCTGGAGTCCATCTTGGTTGGATGCCTTAGCACAAAATTCCATTCGTCATCAATTGGCCCCAACTCGACTCTCTGTTAAGAATTTCACGATAATGTAATCCGTTGGTTCCAATGAGAAGCAGATTGTTATAGCTTACCTAGAAACTCCTGGGTCATTAGCGACAGAGAGTTGTCAATCGTTGATGTAACAACGAACGCCAACATACTTATATTTACTTGAGGTAAGTGATGATCAATGCATAGACACCTAAGTTGAGGAGTCATCTCATCCGATTCTACTTGAGAGATACAGGATATTGCGCTTGAGTCCTGGAGGTTGAAGGAAGAGTTGAACTTCGGCTAGTTGCCTGCATTATGAGTTAAGTGTTCGTTGGAATTTAGACGAGGGCACAACACTCTTACAGGCTTTGGCTATTATTGCAGCAGCGAAATACCTAATTGACGGTGAGTATAAAGCTTTTGTACGTTTGGAATTGAGTATTCTACCGTCATATCTTGTATTCTTTGATTTGAGACATTATGCCCTCAAAGTACGATTGGGAAGTGGTGGTTATTTCATACCACATTGATAGGTTGATGAAGATGGAGCATTTCATTGAAATTTTCTCTAGAGGTATGTAATTTAGTGACCATGCTCAAGTATCAGTGAGAACTATTGTGACTATTTTGGAGAAAGTTGGGCCCCTGGTTCAGACTGACTACATTTCTAGCAGGTTTGCTACACTATAAAGAAGTACACGGTGAAAAATTCTCGTACAAGATTATTAGGGAGTTTATCATTGCAAAGATACTCTTACTGGAGAAGGATTGGAAGTGTCTACACAGTGTTCTACCTTCACCTCAATTTACCTCTCCCCGTCTTTAATTTTTTGGCATTTTGCCTCCACCGATGACATCCGACTAATATTTACCTCTACTCTCCCATGCTTATACTTGAACCTCATTCAGAGGTTCATACTCTGCGATAACTGGTATGCTCCAATGGTGTCATCTACCTCATCTCTCCAATGCTACTAATCTACCACTGAAACTTGAAATCATAGACAAAACCCAGCAGTACCTTTTGTTTGATCCTTAAATCCTCACAAACTCCTATTGAGTTCCTTTTTTTTGTTGCTCGTGCTCGCTAAATCTGGAGTTCCCGCCGTCAAGTTCTCATCTCTGCCCACAGGCATCTTATCGCGGTCTGGGGTACAAGACTGACTATCACTACAATGCCTTCTCTCTACAGCAAGGTCAAGGAAAAGTTGACCAGCAACTCGGAAAACGACGAGAGGTTGTCGCGCACCAATTCACTTCGATCGTCGCTTTCACGTACGCTTTCCAGGAAAGACAAGAGGAGATCCTCAGGGGGTGAGAACAGATTCGATAGAAAGAGCACTGACTCGAGACCGGACTCCGAAGTAGCCCTGTCGCCTGGTTTCAGACCGCAAAAGGTAGAAGCAGCCGCTGCAGATGCTACAGCTGTGGACACAACGGCTGATGAAGCCTCAAATGACGTTGGAACTAAGGAACCACATGAGGCAGGCAAGCAGACAGCAATCCCACCAGAAAGGGCAGAGACAGAGGCACTGGCGCCTATCACAACAGGAAACGCAGTTGTTTATGAAGGGTCACTGAAACATATTCAGAAATCCCAGCAGAATGGGTCAATTGGCCAGAGCAAGAGTAGTCAGGAATTCAATCATGAGGTTTCTGATAACGAGAGAATCCAGAAGTACAAAGACAACCGAATGGAACACACAACGAACGAGACCCATGACTTACAGGCCCCAATAGTGGCCACTACGCTCTCAGATCCTTCTGCGCAACTTGACGGAACCACGGCTCCTGAGGTCTCATCACAAATCAAGATTGCTCCACATCTCATCCAAGCAAGCTCTACACCTCTCCAGGAAACCCAAGGGGCATATGTGAATGACTCTGATTCTCATGTTTCCATCAATTCCGACCTTCCACCTTCCGAACACTCGCCTCTTTTGTCCAACAGTGTAGCAGGCTACACAGACCTCGAGAATTGGGGTGGGCGTGACGACGGAGAGACTTTCCACAACAGAAACAGCGTATTAGGTCAAATTTACGACTACTTATTCCGGAAGAATCCATGGTCCACTTTTTCAATTGTGTTTCTATTAGTGTTATTATGTGTGATAACAGTAAGCACAATTTCACAGATCGAAACGTTATTAAATCAGGCAGTGCTGCCAGATCTACAGAGCGTTTCTGTACTTGATGTAACCGACTCAGGGATGTCTGTCCACGTCATTGGATCCATCTATGTGGAATATGAGCAAATTTCTAACTATTTCTATAGGAACACTCTAAAGCTTGCTGGCCTCCTCATCGGAGGAGTGACCGTGGTACCAAAGCGAGAATGCCTGGTGTTTGTCAGCACTAATGGGCTCGCTAACAAGCACGTTCTTGATATCTTTCCTCCCGAATTGTCCGTGGATCTTATAGACCGCCGAATCACTGAAATTGACTTCATCAGTGAAGCCGAGTTCATGCAGCATGAAATTATAGAATTTGCACGGTCACTTATACTGATTAACCGCCTGGAGCCCTTGCCACTAGATATTGAAGTGGTGGTGGACTCGAGAATCATTTCCAAGTTTTTTCACTATAATACCCAACCGATGAGCATTTATCAACATATTGAGTTGCTGCCAGGTGACATGGAAATTCCCATCCAAATCGATGATTTAGATGTGAACATGGGAAAATCATCCGTGTCATTAGAGGTGGTCGCTTCTACAGTGAAGGTGCTTCCACTTAAATTTGAGATCAACAGCATCGAATGGGATATCGCACTTCCAAATTGCCAGAAAGAGCCAAAAATACTAGGCGAGTGGATCTCAGATGCTGTTGAGTTTCTACCGAATGAGCGCACAGTTTTTCTGGTTCATGGTAATGTGAAAGAAGTTCCTAAACCATTGCTTGAAGTTTGCCTGGATGGACTCTCGCCATTCAACAAGTTCACCAACAAATTGATTGGAGAAAATACATTGAGCGTTCTAGCAAAGGTCCGGAAGTCTAGGGCCAACGAAGAGGCTTTGCCTCCCTGGCTCTATAATATTCTTTCCTCAACATTTTATCCTCTCGATACTCCAGTCCCAACATCGGATATTGATTATTCGAACTTGGTCTTGAACTATACGGTGGATGGAGTCTCAATAGTAGTACCAAGCAAAAAAAGGGGACTCTCCGCTCAAATGGCAGCAAACATGACTGTTGATCTACAGCTACCTTTCAAAGCCACAAACATCAACGCTTCAATTTCAGAAGTTGTGGCAACACTTGACATTTTGGATGATTCCGATGAAACTCTTGAAGTTATGATTGAAGGAAATAATCATTTTGATTTGCATTATCCTGACAACTCACTAAACGGCACAGTTACGATTAATGCTAGCAATGTTGAATTGCGAGTATTGAGTCCAGAGGAGGTTGGAGGTTTGCTCAATGACATTCTCAACAACTTGAACGTTGACGTGCCACTGTGGAATTTGAATCTTGAACTGGCTTTGTTGAACCTGCCCATTGTTTCGACCACCATTCGCCATTTAAAGTTGACGCACCGTAACATTAAGTTCAACTCAATGAACAACGACGGTGAAGATTACCTCGATTGGCTTATTAGGGCGATCGATCTCCGTATTGACGAAATCCTCTACGTGAACTCGAATAAGACTCACATTGACTTGCTTGTGGACTTCAAAGTCACAAATCCCTTTAATTTTCTGTTGAGGGTTCCTGATGACATACTCAGATTCGACTATTTTTATAATGGAACTTCCATAGGGACAGTTGCGGTTCGTGATGTTTCCATTCTTTCAGGTGCGAAAGACTACGATATGAGCGTTTGGATGTCAATTTCATGCCAGGATACAAAGCAGCGAATCTTCGCTGAGGAATTTATCAGTAAGGTGATTTCTGCTGCTGATGGCACTCGATTAAGTGTCAGTGGACATAGGCCAGCATCCAAGAATAACCCATTTTTGAGCACATTACTTGAGCAGATTAAGCTTGACGAATTAAGGGTTCCTGTGATCAGGTTTGGAGATGATAATGATGATGATGACGACGACGTTGGTAGAAGATCAGATGATTCCGAAGACGGACAACCTCGGAAAAGTCCCTTTCTCATTGATGCTACTATTCATGTTTTGACTTCGGAAATAGAGATAACAGTGTTCAATCCATTGGCGAATGTCGAAATCATGGCCGAAATTTTAAAATGCCAGGCATCCTACAAGGGAGAGATGTTGGCGTACATTGACCGATCTGAATTGATGCTTATTCCTCCAGGAATATACAAAAGTCCTCGTATTCCTATTAAGATTTCGCAAGGAATCGGATCGGATATACTTCGTCGGGCCATGAATGGAAATTTATTTGTGGAAGTTACTGCTGATCTTGGGGTTCGCATTGATAAGTTTTCCATGCAACTATTATATCATGGAAGTGGGCTAAGTGCCACTATTAAGCTATAGACAGTGCGAAGAAATTCTCGGATTTGCGTTGTTATTGAAACTTAATTTGCTGTCTCAGTATTGCCTCCATACTGTTTGAGGTAACATACTATTTGAGATTCTATCTTACTGATCTTGAAATGTTTTGTTTATCTCGTTTTCTTACAGGAATCTTGGTGCGAATCAATATTTTTGCCTACAGCTTCTCGTCTAGTGTACAAACAGAAGATGTTAGTGAAATTTGACAGCTCATTAACATAGTAGAGTTGCCACAACATTCAGCTTATCTGTTCACAAAACGAACTGGAAGTTGACTCAAAGCAGATTGCAACGATGCTTCTTTGCAATCATCTGGGCAAATATCTCAGCCCACTAGCTCCGGCTAGGCCCCTACATAACCACATAACCAGCTTGTGTCCAGGAAGAAGTCCCGAATGCGGCAGGGGTAGCGCTGGAGTGGGTGGTGCACGTGATGTTTGTTTACTGGATTTGGCTAATTATAGCCAATTCCGGCGTGGGAGGCACAATTCGACTCCTAAAAGAAAGTGCACTCTCAACTTTTTTCTCTCTGACAAGTGCTTTCTTCATCACATCCACTCGCTCTGATTATGTACGGTTTGAAAGTTTCTGCATTGGTTGCTTTGGCTATTGCCATTCCTCAGGTCGTGGCCACCCCTCCAGCTTGTTTGTTGGCCTGTGTTGCTCAGGTCCAGAAGGGTTCCGACTGTAGCAGCTTGAGCGACTTGTCATGCATTTGTTCTGATGAGTCTTCTGCTGTTGAGAAGTGTTTGAACGACATCTGTCCAAACGACGATGCTAAGACTGCTATCTCTGCTTTTGAGTCTTCTTGTTCCGGCTACTCTGTTTTCTCTAGCTCCGCCGAGTCGTCATCTTCTGAGGTTTCGTCGTCTAGCCTGGCTGCTTCCTCCTCCTCCGCTGCTTCGTCTTCCGCTGCGTCCTCCTCCTCCTCCTCCTCTTCGGCTGCTGCTTCCTCTTCGGCTGCTGCTTCGTCTTCCGCAGTTGCTTCCTCATCTGCCGTCGCTTCCTCTTCTGCTATCGTTTCTTCTGTTGCCTCTTCCACCGAGGTTGCATCATCTACTCAGGCTGCCGCTTCTTCCGAGCAGGCTACCAGCTCTGCCGCTGTATCTTCGCCTGCCACCACTGTTGTCACCAGCAGCACCCAGGCTAGCTCTTCTGCACCAGCCAGCGTTGTGCCAACTGGTGGAGCCTTCAAGGCCGGAGCCTCTTTCGGTGCCGCAGTTGTTGGTGTTATCGGAGCCTTGATGTAATACCCAAAACTGTTGAATAGTTTTACAATGCAATTAAATAAAGTTAATTAGGTTAGTGTAAGTGTTGATTTTCACGTGAATAATAGTAGAATGAAGAGAAGGGAAGAATAAGCAGACGTGTGAAGAGGGAGAATGGTAAAATGGTTCGGTGGAAATGTCTAAGTTGAGAGGGTAGTCAATGTTGAAAGTTTACTAGGAAGTGACTGTGAACACAATCATTTGGAGATCAAGAAACAACAGGAAGTGATACTGTGAAATGGAGGAAAGAGACACTAGAGCCGACAGAAACTCACAGTATAGAACAGAAGTTTCAGAATATAACACCAGTGAGAGAATGTAACACCAGTGAGAGAATATAACAGAAATTACAGAGTACACCAGAAAATATACACTGGAATATGAAGTTGACAGAATGTAATATGAACCTCCCGTCGATAATCTGAATCCATCCACGAACTACCTTATCAGCCTTCAAAAGCAGACCACTCGTATAGTGACTTCAATGAATAATAGAGTCATCAGTCACTTTCAATGAATAATAGAGTTATCATTCAAATACTCTTGACTGGTTACAGTTGACTGGTTACAGCAGTCAAATAATTAATTGACTGAGGAAATAATTTTTCACATTGAACATAAAGACAACATACAATAGCCGCCATGAAAAATTTTCACTCGCCTTTGGGATACTTCCTCCAGCCTTTGGGATACTTATACTCACGTTTGGGATACTTTGCTCTGGCTTTGGGATACATTGCTGCGACTTTGGGACACTTCGGCCTGTCTTTGGGACACATTCGCGCGGTTTTTGGGACACTTGAGTCATGTTCCTAGTGACAATTCCGTGGGGAAGGTTGCTACCATCGGCGGCCCGACAACGGTAAGCGTTTCATTCAACAGGAAACATCATTTGTATTCCAAGTGTCGGCGCCAACTTTCATTGCAAAAACTTCCCGTCGACAGATATACAATCTTCCCGTGGCAGATCAAGTGGGGGTGAACCCGTGGTTGACAGCACCTGTGTATACAGATAACGCAGTGAAGGCACTGGGGTACTTCTGGAGATTGCTGCCTGTGCAGATAAAGTCGCAGCCACCGGCGGTGTGCCGTGGGTTTCTTATCCTCATAGAATCGGACTAACCCGTTCTGGCGTACATAAATAGAAGCCTGTTTCACCTGGTCCGGTCCAATAATTTGGATTTTTGTGCTCTGACGTTACTGAGGTCATTAATATAGACATAACTACTGGATTCTTCCTGGATTCATTAACATTGGATAGATTATCACTGAATTGATTGATACTCGATTGCTATACTACCAATCCCACCACCAATACTCCACATCATGTTGTTCAGATCCCCTCCGACCATCACATCAAGACCTGTGCCTTACACTTTGTACCACGCAACTCTCGTACATACGCCCAAGTTGGGTGAAATCGAGGTGTTGGTGGATTATCTTGTTGGTGTCAACGAGAAAGGCATCATCGACTTCCTTCGGCCATACAAAGACGGCTCGGCATCTCCAACAGAGTTCTTCAAGAGTGAAGCTTCAAAGGATAACATCTCTGTCGACTACAACCACTTTCGCTTTGTAGATCTCCTGAGACTCCCATGTCTGTTTCTTGTTCCAGGATTTATCGACACCCACATTCATGCATCACAATACCCTAACGTAGGTATCGGCTCCGAGTTGCCCTTGCTTGATTGGCTCAAGGACTACACTTTTGCATTGGAAAACAAATTCACAAGCAACTCCAAAGATAAGCTTGCATTCGCAAAGGAGGTGTACCAGAAGGTCATTTCCAAGACGTTGGCCAATGGTACCACTTGTGCATCGTATTTCACCACCATCGATGCTGAAACTACTAACTTATTTGCTGATTTGCTCGTCAAGAACGGACAGCGTGGTTTTGTTGGAAAAGTATGCATGGATTGCAACCCAGCTTTCCCTGTTTATGAAGAGCTGTACGATGAGTGCATTAAGTCCATGGACTCGGTGATTCGTCACTGTAACGGCTTGAACTCGAAGTGCACTGGTGAAAATGACACCATGATGGTCAAGCCCATCGTCACTCCTCGTTTTGCACCAGTTTGCACCAGCAAGCTCTTGAAAAAGTTGGGTGCCATGGCCAAGAAACACCACTTACCAGTTCAGACACACATCTCCGAGAACAAGGATGAGGTCGAGTTGGTCAATGACATGTTCCCCGACTCCGACAACTACGCTTCCGTGTATAATGACCACGACCTTTTGGGCCCCAGCACAATTCTCGCACATGCCATCCATTTGGACAAAGAAGAGTGCCAGATCATCAGGGAGAAGAACTGCTCCATCAGTCATTGTCCGCTGTCCAACACATTTATCACCAGCGGAGAGGCTCCCGTGAAGAAATACTTGTACGAGGAGAAGCTCAATGTGTCCTTGGGCACAGATATCTCTGGTGGGTACGAACAGTCTATCTTGGGAGTGGCCCGTAGCTCCATTATGGTGAGCCATCACTTGGCCATGGACACCAAGGACTACGATCCTAGAGTGACGGTGGCAGATGCATTGTACATGGCTACCGCTGGAGGAGCCCGTGCTTGCAGATTAGAAGAAGAGGTGGGTACTTTTGCTGTGGGAAAGAAATTTGACGTGCAGCTTATTGATTTGGACTCGCATGGTTCCAATGTGGATATGTTTGAGTTCCAGAAACCTTCAAAGTCTGTGCATGGCGACCAAGACCCTGAGCATGAGAGAAAGGTGCTCCAGATGATCCATAGGTGGGTATTTTCTGGTGACGACCGCAACTGTGTGAAGGTTTGGTGCAATGGACGGGTTGTTGTGGATAAGGTTGACCACAAGTGGGTTTATGTAGATTCTATGGAGTAGGAAAGGATTAGGATATGTGACTGTAGTGATTCCACGTGTGAATCTAAGTTTTTATTTATGATTAAATCACAGAGTCATGTCAAACTGGAACTTATGAAACCAATCGATGATGATATTATAGAAGTATGTACTAATGTGGAGCGCTTGGATACCATTGCATTAAAGATTAGCGAGTTTCCCAACTAAAGCATGTTTATGAGCGAACTTACATATCTAGAATTGACTTTTAGTAGAATTCGAGATTGAGTGGTAGGAACAAGGACTGGCTGCTATTTCAAATGAATTCAAACGCAAAGTTTAATAGATTTGGTTACCGATGTAGTGTGTAGTGATGAACAAAGGAGAGGGATGAAGCAATTACAAATGAAACTTACTGCCTTGGATAAACGTGCAAGTGCTTGCAAACAGTTACTGATGCTTACAGCTTCCACTATCCCCAATGGTTCACAATGCTCCAAACATCACCAAGAAATTAATTATGCAAAAAATGGACGGTTTCGAGGTATCCGGATCCACAGAATAAAGGACATGGACTACGACCGTTAAATGTCAAGATCCAAAGCGCATTTTGAATCACGCGAGTGAGAGAGATTTCAACGATTTCCCAAACAAATTGAAACACAAATCATCAACGAGTAAATCATTGAAGCGCAATAAGCGCTCACCCACGTTGATCTCCAATAACCTATCCAGGCGTTGAATGTCTGGAGTGCAGATTTAGCCGAGATGGCGGACCACTTGTCAGAAAACACTTAACTCTT